>Ga0302324_100000086_pt1 | contig 226576 bp, 192 predicted proteins | sample Palsa_T0_1_FD_201949 | JGI IMG/M metagenome (GOLD analysis project Ga0302324, IMG submission 201949) | Peat permafrost microbial communities from Stordalen Mire near Abisko, Sweden - Palsa_T0_1 | ecosystem: Environmental > Terrestrial > Soil > Palsa > Peat permafrost | place: Sweden: Abisko...
GTACGCACCGTCTATAGCCTCATGTTCTATTCCTAATTGCGCAGGCTCGATCTTGTTTCCCTTCGAGTCCGAAAAGTACATGGAGGAAACGATCTTCTCGTGCAGAACAATCTCGTGGTATTCACCAGCATTCCAGAACTCCTGCCCATCGGGCGTCTTCATGCAGCAGAGAAATTTTCCCCCAACGCGAAAATCCATCTGGCAAACGGGCGCAGTAAAGCCCTTCGGTCCCCACCACTGCATCACATACTTTGGGTCTGTCCACGCCTTCCAAACCAACTCGCGTGGGGCATCAAAAACTCTTGTGACAACCATCCGCTCAATCTCGCTAACCGTGTTTTCTGTCATCTCTGACCTCCTCTTTCTTCATTTGATTTACAACGACATCCAGTTTGTCGAAGCTCTCTTCCCAGAATCGGCGATAGCTAATCGCCCAGTCGCGGACTGTCTTGATCGCCTCTGGCCTAAGCGTGCACACACTCTCTCGTCCACGCTTCGCCTTGATCACAATCCGCGCCCTCACCAGGTAGGCAATATGTTTTGAAATCATCTGCTGCGAGAGTGCAAACGGTTCCGTCAACCCATGCACAGAGGCAGGCCCATGGGAGAGTCGTTCGATCATCGCCCTTCGGGTGGGATCAGACAAAGCCGCAAACGTTGTACCTAATTTATCCACAACCATATGGTAGTGGATTATCTGTCCATGTCAAGTGTGAATTTTGCGATCCCTGATTTCTGTTCACTGATCCCTGGAAAACTGGGGACATTTGGAAAACTGGGACAAAAACTGGGGACAGACGGGACAGACGGGGACAGGGACAGACGGGGACAGACGGGACGTTCCCCAATTTACTACCTGCATCTCAAAGAAATCCACAACCTAAATGTGACATCTGACCTTGCCGCGCACCCTACAAGTAGCCGAATAGGGGAAATGCGGACAGACGGGACTGGCACCATTGTTTTCTACCGAGGTGAGAACATTTTCGAGCTTGGGGAAGCGCCACCCACCTCCATGCCCCTCAACCTTTCCACAGCCCCTTGTGACATCTGACCTTGCGCCCAAAGTTAAATCGCGTAATGATGGTCGAGGCCGTGACGGTCGGCAGAAGCCAAATCGTCGCGCCACTAAGTTATTGTTTCTTAAGAACTTGGTACTTAAGCTCTTTGAAATCCCGACCTTGCGAGGAATTTCCCGCTAACGTCATGATTCTAGATATTTTGCAAAAAGGGGGAGGGGGGCGCCACAGGGCCGGGTACAGACCGGGCGCACCCCTGCCAAAACAGACCGGGCACATTCCTGACACCACGAAAGATTTATTTTCAGTCAGGACTCGCCGGACCCAGGGGCTACGCCTTCGTGCCTTTCTTCCTCGTCCAGGGGCTCCCTCAGGCTTGCAGCGCCAGCGCTTGCGCGACAATTCCGCCGATAGGTCCGCCGTTGTGGGAAATGCGCCGGGCTGTTATTTTGATAAAGCTCAATGACAGAAGACGTGCAAGCCCGCCGCTTCGTGGTGCGCGGACGCGTGCAGGGCGTGGGCTTCCGCTGGTTCGTGGAACGCGAGGCGTGCCTTCTGGGTATTGCGGGCTGGGTGCGTAACAACCTCGACGGCAGCGTTGAAATTCTCGCCCAGGGCACGCGCCATCAGCTTGCGGGAATGCACTCCCGCTTGCGGGAAGGTCCGCGCGCAGCGCGTGTGGATGACGTTGAGGTATCGGAAGCCAAGTCACTCGCAGGCCTTAGTTCGTTTCGCATCGAAGGAGCGTGGTAATTGTCGCAGCCAGGCCTGAATGCAGATCAGTTGAAGCAGCTCATCCGCGAGGTTCCCGATTTCCCCAAGCCGGGGATACTTTTCTATGACATCACCACGCTGCTCAAAGACAAGACCGGCTTCGCCACGCTCATCGACCGGCTCTTCGAACATTATCAACATCACGAAGTAGACCTGGTTCTTGGCATGGAAGCGCGCGGATTCATCTTCAGTCCAGCGCTCGCCTACCGGCTCAAGGCCGGATTTGTCCCCGTGCGCAAGCCCGGCAAACTTCCCGCCGCGACCATGAGATGCGACTATGCGCTCGAATACGGAACCAACTCACTCGAGATTCACAAGGACGCGATCGAGCGAGGCCAGCGCGTTCTGATCGTGGACGATCTACTGGCCACGGGCGGCACAGCCGAGGCGACGGCCAAGCTGGCTTCCCTGCTGGGTGCGGAGATTGCCGGGTTGGGTTTCGTGGTGGAGCTTGATTTCCTGAAGGGACGGGACCGGCTCAAAGGCTACGACGTGATGTCATTGCTGCACTACGACAAATAGTCTCTGATCTTCGGGGCTGGGTGCAAGGCGTACCGCTACGAGACCCACTTGTAGAGACGAGCAATCAATAGCCCCAAGCAAATCCAGCCACTTGCGCTTACGATCGCCGCAAACGCCAGGCCCCACAGGAAGTTCCAGTTCAATCGGCTTTGCGCAGTGGCTGCGACTGCAGAGTCGTAGACCAGCCACGAACGGAACAACCGCATGCGTACAAGGTTGGGCGACGAGGATTCCAGCCACGCCGCCGCCGCGCGCGCGAGAGGTTCGCCAGTGCCGGCTGATGGGGAGGGCCGCAGTTTATGAATCATGAATCCGAGCCCGGCACAACCTAACAGACGGTGTGCCATTGCCTCCGCACAGCAACGACTTCCTAGAATATAAGACGACCGGAAGCACCAGGAGGTTGCTTCTGTTCTGCCTCCGCCATGATCGCCACTGATCGCAAGATGATGCAAATCTAAGAGTTAGTGTGGTTCAGCGCTCAGATCTCTTCCAGTGACAACTTGGAGTCCCTGGGCAGGTAGCCCTTGCGCCGGAACCAGTCCTCCATCGCATCTCGAAGCGGTCCAAGGGGCACGTTTGCTCCAATCTCTATGCGCCCATCGGAGACCGGCAGGGTGTCGTCAAAGACGCTGGCGTTGGTGAAGTTGCGCATGGAGAAACTATCCAGCCACTTTAGCGGGCAAGGCAGTTTGCGGCTGTGGTCTTCGTATTCGATTCGGATCTTGCGGGCGAACATGACTTGATTTAACCACAGAGGATGCGACCGGCAGGGAACAACACGGCCGCGCTTGACAGACTGCCGTTGGGTCATTAGGCTGCCCGAGCGTTGAGTTTGTGGCGGCACCCGCGTCCGATTTGGTTAGGGACCATCGCTGCTACAAGCCTTCAGATCAAGATTCCGGGAATTTCAAAGGGGGGTGTCATGATCACAAATCTCATTTGGTGGGTGATTGTCGGATTGATCGCGGGTTGGGCTGCCGGCAAGATTATGAAGGGCGGCGGCTACGGCCCGGTCGTCGACATTATTCTGGGAATCGTCGGCGCGGTCGTCGGCGGATGGCTCTTGGGCGCTCTGGGCATCTATGCCGGCGGCTTTATCGGCACGATCATAGTGGCCATTATCGGTGCGATCTTCCTGATCTGGCTGACCCGCCTGATCAAGAAGGCATAAGCCACCAAGTTGCGCGAACTACAGAAAGAGGCCGGCAACTGCCCGGCAGCTTTGAATTTTGTGCCCGCAGTTTCTTATCGGTTCTTATTTCCGAGGCGTTGATCCGGCCGCTTGCAATTCGGTCTGCATTGCGGCGACGGCGGCCTCAAGGTGAGCCAGCGTCTGCTCCACGGTGAGAAAATACATCTCGCGGCCCACTCCCTCGCCCGACGCCAGCGCAGCATGCAAGTAGTGGCCTGCAATTTCTACCGCCAAAGGATCGGTAATGGTTTTGCCGGTGCGTTTCTTATACTCCACCCACGCCGGATGCGGTAATGCCACCCAGACCGTTCTTCCATCGACAAAGAACTTAATATCGACGGCATCGGCGTGGCGCGTGGCAATGGCAACGATCAGGGCCTGGTAGACGCAGTGAACCGGCTTCTTGGTCCAGCGGTCGGTGGCGGTGAAATTCTCGAACATCGCTATCAAAACTATATCGGAGTGAATGCGTCAGGGGCAAACCGCAGCCGAATCATGGCGATGTGATGTCCGTGACTCGGCGAAGGCCGCCCCAGTGCTTGCTGTAACATGGATTCGTGTTGACCGGGTCCGCAAGCAAAACCAAGCTAACAATCCTTCGCGCGAAGCACCTAAGCGAATTTTCATGGCTCGTCCACGGATTTTCCACGCGCCTGGCGGGCTTTTCCCGCGCGTATGGCAAGAACGACCTTAATCTCGGTTTTACGAAAGACGATTCAAAAGCTGCGGTCGAGCGCAACCGGACGGCTTTCTCGCGCCAGCTTGATTCAGCCGGTGGAAAGAGCGGGCGAAAAACGGGCTCCGATTGCGGGTCTATCGTCACGCTGCGGCAGGTTCATTCCGATGTGATCCACTGCGTGGATTCGATTCCCGATTTGATTCCCGATTCGATTCAAGCAGAGACCCTAGTCGGCGATGGCTTGATCACGGCAACTCCAGGGTTGTTGCTGGGGATTCAGACCGCCGACTGTCTGCCCATCATTCTGGTGGACCCGAAGCGGCGGGCGGTGGGCGCATTTCATGCCGGTTGGCGGGGAACCGTGAAACGCATTGTCGAAAAGGGCGTGGGTGAGATGCAGCGCTGCTTCGGTAGTCGGCCTCGCGATCTCAAAGCTGCGATCGGCCCCGGCATTCACGGCTGTTGTTACGAAGTCGGCGAAGAAGTTCGCACGAAATTCGAATCGCAGTTTGCTTACGCGGATACGCTGTTTCGTGAAATCAGGGAGTCGGACCCGGTTCGCGAAAAATATCCTTTGCTGTTTCTTACGGCACGAGCGCCGGGTCACGGCGAGCTGCCGAAAAAGATATTTCTCGACCTGGTGGAAGCCAATCGGCGTCAACTGCTTGGGGCTGGAGTGCTGGGGAAAAACATCGACGCTTCGACGCTGTGCACGAACTGCCGACGCGATTTGCTCTTTTCCTACCGGGCAGAAAAGGGCAAGACGGGGCGGATGATGGCAGTGGTGGGGACTCGCGGATGATGGAGAATCAGGAAAAATTCAAGATACTGGGTCCGCAACGGGCGCTCAAGCGATACTGCGCTCTCGCACACGATTTCTGCAGGGCATTGAATGCGCGCCAATATCCTATCGCGCATAGGACTCCGACGCGGCACGGATCAGCCGGATCAATCGAACAATGGTCCTGCTTCCGTCGTTGATCTTGGGGAAGTTGTATTCGCTGGGAACGCGGACGTTTCCTTGTGCGTCTTCCCAGGGATATTCGCTATTATCTTGCCGAGTGCCGCCGTCATCGCATGCCGGCGCCAAGACCTGTATCTGATGAGCCAGGGCGCGTATTTCCGATATCTCCCGCGCGGATACCTGATTGTTGTCGTTGGCGCTGCTATAGAAATTACGTGCAATGATGGGAAGATTTCTCTCCACGTATGCGTGGGTTTTCCTCACGTTCCCATGCCCATTACTTGTGGTCAGGTAGGCCTTGCATACCTTCTCCGCTGCCATTTGCAGGAAATGCAGCCGATGGCACTTATGCGCGCCCGCACGAGCCAGCTTCTCGCGGGCATCCAGATCCGAGAGCGCCTGTCTGGCGTAAGCCCTGGCCCACTCCTGGTCTGTCGCCGGCACTATCGTTCCTTCTGCTAGCCCGCTGGCAGTTCGCTCCCCATGCTCCAACCGTGGGTTTGAAGGCCGCTGATAAGGCCGCCGATATTGCTTCGGATGGCCTCGTACTCGCTCGGGGATACTTCGACAATGAGCACGGGATATTCGACCCCTCGTGCCGGATCGGCGGGGAAGGCGATGGGTTCAATACCTCGTTCAATTGTCCCCTCTACCACCTCCAAGAGCTTGATCGGGTCTCTCGGATCGTGCTCATTTAACGGCTCCAAGAGATGGATGTGCCTGAGGTTGGGCTCATTCGCGAAGTGGGCCTTTGCCAAATTTCTAGCCGTTTCCGACTTGCTCCTTTTCACGTTCATGGTAGTTTCTCCCATCTCGTCTCGCCTGCACATCCTCAATGTATCTACGCTGTGGGCGGCGCCGCGGCGGTTGGCGTTGCCGCCGAGTCGCCAATCCCCTCGTTCACCATGTCTTTTAACTCCTTGCTGGGTTTGAAGAAAGGGATTTTCTTGGCGGGAACTTCGACGCGTTCGCCGGTTTTCGGGTTGCGCCCCATGCGGGGTTTGCGCTGGCGCGTGCGGAAGCTGCCAAAACCGCGAATCTCGATCTTGTCGCCTGCGCGCAGGGACCGTACCACGCTGTCAAAGATAGTCTCCACCACCACTTCGCTGTCTTTGCGCGTAAGTTCCGCTAAACGCGAGACTTCATCGATGAGATCGGCTTTGGTCATAGCGCCTCTTCGCTCCCGAGCGACACCAATTTGCTTGCGTCGTTTCTTCGGCCCATCGCGTACCTCGCCGAACGGATCAAGTTCGGCGATCAGAATCTCCATAACCTTCTCAAATTTCAGGGGTTAATGCAAGTTCCGGGGGAAGAAGATGACCAGACAGGTAATATCCCGGACACGGCATTCCGTAAGAAAAACGGCGACTTTTGCCTTACTTCCACAAGTAATAGAATCCCACTTGCTGCTCCAGCATCTTTTCCCGCCCGGGCAGATACTGCGAGACATCGCCCAGCAACAGATCAAGCACCGTTCTGCGTTCTCTCTCTGCACGCACCAGTGTCGGCTCGCCCTTGATTCCCACGGACTTAGCTGTATCCGCGACCGCAGCTTCGAAGTCGCCGACGCCATCAATCAGCTTCATCGACAGGGCTTGCTGGCCGGTCCAGACTTTTCCGTTGGCAATGGTTTTCACATCGTCGAACTTCATGCTGCGCCCGTCGGCTACCGCCTGCACGAACTGTCCGAACATGTTGTCGATCAACGATTGCATGTAAGCCTGCTCGGCGGGTGTAAGGTCGCGGGCCGGGTTGCCGGTGTCTTTGAACTCGCCGGTTTTGAACACGACATTTTTCAGCTTGGCCCACTTCAGCAGATCGCCGTAATTCACCCATTCGGCGATTACGCCGATCGAACCGACAATGCTGCCCTGATCGGCATAAATCTTGTCCGAAGCCGACGCAATGTAATACGCTCCACTCGCGCCCACGGTCTCAATGGAGACCACAATGCGCTTTTTCTTTTCGTTGCGGATGCGCTTGACCTCGCGATAAATCTCTTCGGACGCAGCCACGCCGCCGCCGGGTGAGTTGACGTGCAGGATAATGGCTTTGATGGAAGAATCGTCGCCAAACTTCTTGAGCTCGCCGACCACCGGCTGTGGAGAGAGAATCACCCCGTCGAGATCGACCACGCCGATGCGATCGCCAAAACCGCCAAACCCGGCTTGGTCGCTGCCCGCATGCAGCGTGAGGTAGACCAGCGAAAACACGGCCAGCACGAAAAGGAAAAAAGCTCCTCCACCAATCAGAATCCAGAGCAGCGTGTGGGAACGTCTTTCAGGCATGAGGAAAGTTTAGCACCAGAGGCGTACACAATTCTCCCCGCGCGGCGGACATCGGCGAGGCTTCAAATCGGACTACACCGTTTTCGGCCAAACCGCTCCCGCCCGACCCTGTTCTGCCTGGACTTGTTCCGCCTAAATCTGGATCAGCGGCACGCTGCCGCCTGGTTTCGAAACCACGCCATCACTGTAGCGTTGGAACCCTGAGCGCCGCGCTCTGGATCGTTACTTCCACCGGCGTGCGGCAGACATATTCGCCATCGGCATAGACATCGAGCGGATGTTCTGTCTCGACGCGCAGGCGCGCGGACTGAAAGTACTTCACCTCAGGCCTACTCAAATGCCGCCCGAAATAGACCGTAGGAAAAAGGCAAAAGAGCTTGAACTTGTCGATATCGGTAACCAGGCAAACATCGAGCAGGCCATCATCCATCTGAGCGCGCGGCGCAACTTTCATCCCACCGCCGTAAACCGGCGTGTTGGCAAACACTGCGAGCATTGTGGGTTCGTTGCTGCGCGGAAGCCAGACTGACTGTTGTTCCTTTGGCGCTTCTCCGCTTCCTACTTCTCCGCGATGCGCGGCACCCTCTGCAACGCCATCCTTCGCAGCGCCCGACAAGGTCTGGATCTTCATCAAGAACGGCGCAAAGCCAAAGAGCGATGAAGGGAGGCTTAGAGCGTAGCCGCCGTGTCTTCGCAGCCAGCGCGGCAGGCGGTTGGCACGGCGCGAGATCTCGCCGTCGAGTCCCACGCCCGCCGCACAGCAGAAGTAGCGCTGGGTACCGAGTTCGCGATCGGCCGCTCTATCTTCCGCGTTGAGCGGAATGATTACGCCGAGGTCAATCTGGCGCACATTGTCCCGCTGCCGGCAGAAGCGCCGCCACGCCGCCAGCGAATCGCGGACGCGGCGCAGGCCAAGCGCGCGGGCAAAGTCGTTGCCGCTGCCCGCGGGAACAATCAGCACCGGCAGGCCAAGCTTCACCAGTTGGCCAAGATGCCGATGGATTGTGCCGTCGCCGCCGAACAACAAAATGACATCAGCCTCTTCGGCCGCAGCCGGCATGCCGATGCGCCAGTCAATGGGTTTGGCAAGTGCCGCGCGGGTGGCGTCCTGAAAGGGCATGAGATTCTTGTGAGAGCACTCGAGCCCGAAGATCGCCGCGACGCGGATGTGCGAAGCAGAGAGTAACAGAGTCAGACCTCGTGGTTATCGACAACCCTTGTCAATGAGGCGTCTCTGGAGACCCTGGGAGTAGGAGGTGCCGAACATTGTAACCTTCCGACCCTTCCCAAAACGGGAAACCGCTGGTATGCTGTTGCCCAATCCGGGCCATGAAAACGCGACAGCGAGCGAATATATGCTGCCTTCTTGCGGTAATGTTGCTTCTGATGGGCTGCGGGACCCCCATCCCTCCCACGATCGCGAACCAGCCCGCAAACCAAACGGTTACCGGAGGCCAGACGGCTATCTTCTCGGTGACGGCGGTGAGTGCGGTTCCCTTCAGTTACCAGTGGCAGAAAGGCACCACTCCGATCATGGGAGCGACCTTCGCCAGCTACACCATACCGCCGGCTTCTACTTTCGACAACGGCTCGAAATATAGCGTGGTAGTCAGCAATTCTGGCGGAAATGTGACTAGCAACGCGGCCACGCTCACGGTGAATGCAGCCGCGAGTACAGATGTCCTGACCTACCACAATGACGTTGCGCGGACAGGACAGAACCTGACAGAGACCACCCTAACCCCCAGCAACGTGACTTCGGCGAGGTTTGGCAAGCTGGGCTTCGATCCGGTGGACGGTCTGGTGGACGCCGAACCGCTTTACGCCTCAAACATTGCGGTTCCGAGTAACGGCTTGCATAATCTGCTGATGGTCACGACGGAGCACGATTCGGTCTATGCCTTCGACGCGGATTCCGGCGCGACGATCTGGCAGACGTCGATGTTGGAAACAGGAGAGACCACTTCCGACCCTCGCGGTTGCGTGTCGGTGATTCCTGAAATCGGCGTGACCTCCACCCCGGTGATCGATCGCAGCAGCGGTCCGAACGGCGCGATCTATGTGGTGGGGATGTCGAAAGATGGTTCCGGCAACTACCACCAGCGACTGCACGCGCTCGATCTCGCGCTGGGGACAGAATTGTTCGGCGGCCCGGTCGATATTCAGGCGACCTATCCGGGAACCGGCGACAATACCAACGGCGCAAGCGTGGTCTTCGATCCTGGGCAGTACATGGAACGCCCCGGGCTGCTGTTGTTGAACGGTGTCGTCTATACCGCCTGGGCTTCGCACTGTGACGAGCGGCCCTACACGGGCTGGATCGTGGGATACAGCGAATCCACGCTGGCACAGACGGGCGTGCTGAATGTCACGCCCAACGGCAGCGAAGGCGCCATCTGGATGTCTGGAGCCGGACTCGCCGCCGACAACTCGGGCAACATCTACTTCCTCGACGGCAACGGTGACTTTGACACCACGCTGGACGCCAACGGTTTTCCTGGCGATGGCGACTACGGCAACGCATTTATGAAGCTCTCGACCTCCGGCGGTCTTGCCGTGGCGGACTATTTCGAGATGGACAATGAGGCACAGCAGAACGCCGAAGACAGCGACCTGGGATCCGGCGGCACGATCGTACTGCCCGACCTGAGCGACAGCTCGGGACACACCCTGCACCTGGCGGTTGGCGCTGGCAAAGACAGCAACCTTTACGTGGTGAATCGCGACTCCATGGGCAAGTTCAGCTCCAATAACAGCAACCTCTATCAGGAACTCGGGCGTGTGTTAGCCGGAGGGGTTTGGGCGATGCCCGCGTATTTCAACAACACGGTTTATTACGGATCGGTGGGATGCCCCATCCAGGCTTTCACGATTGCCAATGCGAAGTTGTCGGCTGCCGCAAGCGCTCAAACGGCCACCGTTTTTGGGTATCCCGGGGCCACGCCCAGCGTCTCGGCGAATGGCACCAGCAACGGAATCGTGTGGGCGACGGAGAATACCAGCCCGGCGGTGCTCCATGCTTACAATGCCACCACACTGAATGAGCTTTACAACAGCAACCAGGCCAGCGGCGGCCGCGATCAGTTCGGTGCAGGCAACAAATTCATCACCCCGATGATCGTGAACGGCAAAGTGTTCGTCGGGACTACGAATGGCGTGGCCGTGTTCGGGCTCCTGCCATAACCCCCGCTGCTCGTATGGGAAAGCCCATGGCACCAGCCCTGGGCCCTAATGAATTGTCCGCGTGCCGACAATCGGGTTGGCACGGACCCTCCGAATCATCCTCCCCACCTGCAGTATGATTGGTTGGCTAATATCTATCGCAGCGAAAGCATCAGTCTTCAGTTCCCCGTTCACTTTCACAGCTTTTTGCTTGAGCTTTCGCGCTGCATCGCTGACCGAGGCTGCAAGCCCGCATTTGGCGAGCAGCTTGTCCAACCGAACTAGGCCCTCCGCCGTCACTTCTACGGACGCAATAACCTCCTCGATGTCCGCCGGTACCTCATTCCTCTGAAACTGCTTGGCCCAATCCCCCGCAGCTTTCGCGGCCGCCTCCGCGGTGTGAAAATCCTCCACAATTCTCCACGCCAGCTCTTTCTTCGCTTGCATGGGATGCGCCTCGCGCTTCATCTTCTCGATCTCGGCGACCTGCACATCGGTCAGCAGTTCGTAGTAGCGCCACATCATCTCGTCGGAGATCGACATCACTTTGCCGTACATTTCCAGCGCTGGCTCGTGGATGCCAATCGCGTTGCCCAGTGACTTCGACATTTTTTGCACGCCATCGAGGCCTTCGAGAATGGGCGTGGTCAGCACTACCTGCGATTCCTGGCCGTAGGCGCGCTGCAGCTCGCGGCCGACCAGCAGGTTGAATTTCTGGTCGGTGCCGCCGAGTTCCACGTCGGCTTCGAGCGCCACCGAGTCGTAGCCTTGCACCAGCGGGTAGAGCAACTCGTGCACGGAAATCGGCTTCTCGTCCTGAAATCGTTTGTGGAAGTCCTCGCGCTCCAGCAGTTGCGAGACGGTATACTTCGCCATCAGGCGAACGAAATCGTCGGCCGTGAACTTGGCGAACCAGCGGCGGTTGAAGTCGATTACAGTTTTCTGCGGATCGAGAATCTTGAACACTTGCGCTTTGTAAGTCTCGGCGTTCTCTTCAATCTGCTCGCGGGTGAGCGGCGGGCGCGTCGCGGAGCGGCCCGAAGGGTCGCCGATCATGCCGGTAAAGTCGCCGATCAAGAAAATGGCCGTGTGGCCCAGATCCTGAAAATGTTTCAGCTTGCGCAGCACAACCGTGTGGCCAAGGTGCAAATCGGGAGCGGTCGGGTCCATGCCGAGCTTCACGCGCAGTGGCTTGCCCGTGACGCGAGACTTTTCCAGCTTCGAGCGTAATTCAGCCTCGCGGATGATTTCCGCGGAACCCTTCTTGAGATAGGTCAGTTGTTCGTCAACGGGGGTGAAGGTAGGCATGCACGTCGATTATAGCGGCTGTCCCTGCGTGGTTTTCAGGCGGCGGCCTCTCAGTTCGTAACGGCCGCCCAGAACAACGTTGATCGCCTCTGTGTATGCGACGTGCTCCTGCTCCAGAATGCGTGCCGCGAGGGTGTGCTCGTCATCGGAATCGAGCACTGGAACAATCTTCTGCACGATGATGGCGCCGTGATCAAGTTCCTCATCGACGAAGTGCACGGTGCAACCGGACACTTTCACACCGTAGGCAAACGCCTGCTGTTGTGCTTCGAGGCCGGGAAAGGCCGGTAGCAACGACGGGTGAATGTTGAGAACCCGCTGCGGAAACTGCCGCACGAACCAAGGCGAGAGCAATCGCATGTATCCGGCCAAACACACGAGATCGACGTTATGCTGCGTGAGCGCGCCTGCCAGTTCGCGGTCGTGCTCTTCGCGCGTCCTGCCCTTGGACGGAATTACGAGCGTGGTCAGTCCGCGCTCGCGAGCTGTGGCCACACCGGGAGCATCCGCCTTGTTGGAAATCACAACCGCGATGCGCGCGTTGGGGATGCGGCCCGCGTCGATGCTGTCGGCGATGGCGACGAAGTTTGAGCCGCGTCCGGAAAGAAGTACGCCGAGGGATTTCATGGGAGCCTTCAGCTACGCATTATTCACCACGGAGACACGGAGAAAAACTGCAAGGCAAAATCTTTAAGGGCAGAGAACGCTCAAAAAAGCCGCCAAGGACGCCGAGTTCGCTCGGTAATCGAAAGAGTCAGAAACCCGGTGTTCTCTGTGTCTCCGTGCCTCCGTGGTGAGTTGGCCTCTAGCTATAAGTCACCTTGCGCTCGCCCTTCACGATGCGTCCCACGGTATAAGCCTTCTCGCCCGCGCGCTCGAGCACGGTCTGGGCCTTCTTGAATTTCGCAGAGGGCACGACCAGCAACATGCCCAATCCCATGTTGAAGGTGCGCAGCATCTCCTCTTGCGGAACGTTGCCCAGTTGCTGCAGATGCTCAAACAGCGGCAGCACCGGCCACGACCCGAGCTGAACAATGGCCGCAGTGCCGCGCGGCAGCACGCGCGGCAGATTTTCCGTAATGCCTCCGCCTGTGATATGGGCCAAAGCCGTGACACACTCGCCGGCAATCAGCTTCTTCAGCACCGGCCAGTAAGTCTTGTGCGTACGCATGAGTTCGTTGCCGACCTTATTCTTGATCTCATTCACGTACGTTTCAGCAGAGTACTGCGCCACCTCGAACAGCAGCTTGCGGGCCAGCGAGTAGCCGTTGGTGTGCAAGCCGTTGGAGGGCAAGCCCAGGATCACATCGCCGATCTGCACATCTTTTCCGGTGATGATGCGATCACGCTCGACCACGCCCACGATGAATCCCGCCAGATCATATTCGCCCTCGGGATAGAAGCCAGGCATCTCTGCGGTCTCGCCTCCGATGAGGGCGCAGCCATTTTGTTTGCACGCGACGGCGATCCCTTCCACCACTTGTTCGGCAACCGAGGGATCCAGTCTCCCAGTCGCCAGATAATCCATAAAAAACATCGGAGCGGCGCCCTGCACGGCGATGTCATTCACGCAGTGGTTCACCAAGTCCCCGCCGACCGTCGAATGCAGGCCCATCTCGAAAGCAATCTTCAGTTTTGTGCCCACGCCGTCCACGCTCGAGACCAGGACCGGATCGCGGTACTTGGTCTGATCCAGTGCGAACAATCCGCCGAACCCTCCGATTTCGCTGAGCACGCCGCGCGTAAAAGTCTTGTGCGCCAGATACTTGATGCGCTGCTTGGTGCGGTGGGCGCGGTCGATGTCCACGCCGGCATCGGCGTAGGTGATGGGGTCGGTCGTCGGCGTGGGCGCTTTAGCCACGGCTTATCTCTCGTGCGTCTTTCCTGATTCCTAAATGTGGGGAAACGCCGGGTTCCTTGCGAACGCAGAAACATCCAAGGCGGCTCATTGTAGCACGTTCGATGGAGAGTACCAGTTGCGGGAATTGAGTAGGGAACGCTGAATCGGCCCACTGCCGATTGCTTGTTCGGGAACGGGTCCCGTAAATACACCGCTATGGTGTCCGCGGACGCGCACGCCCGTTCGCGACGCCTAACACGGACTAATGAGCGATGAAGTCCGAAAAGAAGTACGCCAGTATCCCGAACAGCGCAAGTCCGCAAATACCATAGGCCGTGAGAACCCAGGCGCCGCGGCCTTCATGATGTTTGCCGGTGGCTGAGCTTTCCTGAGAGACTGCGGTAGAGACTACGGGGGCCCGATCTTCCATGCAATAAACCTCCCGACGGAAGGATCGTGGCGCAAGTACATTATGCGTCACGCTTGCCCCGCGTCGCGGCGAAGGCAAGACTATCTGCGGCGCATTTTACTACGGTTTCCCCCTGAAACGGGAGAGATAAATGTAAGCCGCAAGGCGATCTCGTTTGGGATGTCGCCATCGCGCCCGGCTGTCACCCAGCAGACTCGGTGCCCCTTGCGCAAGCCTGCGGCATGAGATACAAACGGCGCAGGGGCCGAAACACTAATTTATGCGTAACTTCTTTCTTTGCTTCATTCTTGCTTGCGCTGCAATTGCCTCTGCATTCCCGGCAAAGCCATCCAGCCAAACTCAGAATCCAGACTCCCCGAACTCAAACGCACCCACCCAGTCAAGAAAAGCCTCGCAAACCGCCCCGGCAAACTCTGCGTCCTCGCCCGCGCCCGACCAAACCAAGCCCGATTATTCCCAGGAAGCATTCGTCGTCGAGCAGTTGCACTCCAGCTACCGGTTCGAAAACGACGGCACCGGACGCAAAGAAACCATTGCCCGCATTCGCGTGCAGAGCGAGGCCGGAGTTCAGCAATGGGGCCAGATTGAGGTTGGCTACAACTCGGCGAATGAACGCGTCGAGATTCCCTACGTGCGCGTCCTCAAGGCGGATGGCACGGTCGTGAAAGCCGGCGACGACACCGTGCAGGATCTTGCCGCTCCAGTCGAGCACGAAGCTCCCGTCTACACCGACTATCGGCAGAAGCACATCACCGTCCCCGGACTACGTCCCGGCGAAGTGCTTGAGTACGACCTGGTCACCGTGATCCACACTCCGCTCGCTGCCGGCCAATTTTGGACCGACTACGAATTCGACAAGAACAGCATCATTCTCGACGAACAACTCGACCTGGACGTCCCGGCCAGTCGCGCGGTCAAACTGAAAAACAAAGCCGGCAGAGATCCGAAAATCAGCGAAGCAAACGGCCGCCGCAACTATCACTGGACCAATTCCCACCTCCAGCGCGACGACGAAAAAAAAGACAAAGACGACAAAGATAAAGATCGAGATAAACAGAAGGACTCAAGCAAAAACAGAAAGAAACCGGACGATGACCGTCCCGACGTTCAACTCACCACTTTCGCCAGTTGGGAAGAACTCGGCGGCTGGTATGCCGGCCTGGAAAAAGACCGCCGCGTGCCCTCGCCCGAAGTCCACGCCAAAGCGGAGGAGTTGACCAAGGGCCTGACCACGGATTTGGACAAGACTCAAGCCCTCTACGACTTTGTCGCCAAGAATTTCCGCTACGTCAGCCTGTCGCTGGGCGCGGGGCGATACCAGCCGCACGCCGCTGCCGACGTGCTTCACAATCAATACGGCGATTGCAAAGACAAGCACACCCTTCTCGAGGCCCTGCTCGAAGCCGAAGGCTTGCACGCTTCCTCGGTATTGATCGACTCCAGCCGCAAGCTCGATCCCGATGTTCCCTCGCCCGCGCAGTTCGATCACGTCATCACTCTGCTGCCGCTGGACAATGAAGAAATCTGGATGGACACCACCAGCGAAGTCGCGCCGTTCCGTCTGCTGGCCTATAGTCTGCGCAAAAAACTGGCGCTCGTTGTTCCCGCCAGCGGCACGCCGCACCTGGAGCAAACTCCCGCCGATCCCCCCCTGCCCGATAGCGAAAGCTCCGAAATTGACGGCAAAGTCAATGCCATCGGTAAGCTCGAAGCGCACGTCCACTACACCTTCGTCGGCGACGAAGAACTGTTGCTGCGCTCCGTCTTCCGCCGCGTGCCGGAAGCCCAATGGCAGTCGGTGATCGAAAATGTGAATGGCGCGCTAGGCGGAGATGTAACCCACGTCAAGATCAGCGATCCCGCAGCCACGCGCGAACCCTTCACCATGTCTTTCGACGTCTCCCGGCCAAATTTCTTTGACTGGTCGAAGAAAAAATCCGATCTCATCTTGCCGCTCTGCCAGTTCAATCTTCCCGACGCCGGCGACAGTAACGACGACAGCGATCTCGATGCCGATGCTCTGAAACTCGGCCCCAAGGCGGAATACGTTTACAAGATCAAACTCGAACTCCCCGCCACCTACATCGCGCATGCGCCTCTTCCGTTTTCCCTGAAGCGCGACTATGCGGAATATACCGCTACCTACAAACTCGAAGGCCACACCTTCACCGCCGGACGCACGCTCACCCTCCGCCAGGACGAATTGCCCCCCAGCCGCGCCGAGGACTACCACGCCTTCCGCAGCTCCGTGGGCGCGGACTTGGCGCAATTCCTAGCCATCGAAACCACCGTCGCCGGAACGCCGGCGCCGCCCGCTGACATGAAGGCTGATGAACTCGTCGAGAGCGGCCGCACCGCCCTCACCAGCGGCAATCTCGGCATGGCCATTCAGCTTCTCAAACGCGCGGCGGAAGTCGATGCCAAGAATAAATACGTTTGGTACTTGCTGGCCTCCGCATACATCGGCACCCGCCAGACCGACGATGCCATCGCCGCTCTCAACAAGCAGATCGATCTGAATCCCTACGACGAGTATGCCTACAACGCCCTCGGACGCGCCTACTGGCAGGAGCGCAAATACGACGAAGCCGCAACCGCTTTCCACAAGCAGATTGAAATCAGTCCGCTGGACAAGTTCGCCCACGCCAACCTGGGTACGATGTATTCCGAGTGGCACAAATACGACGAAGCGGTTCCCGAACTCGAGAAGGCTGTCTCGCTCACGCCCGATAATGCCGAACTCGAAGTAAGCCTGGGCGACGCGTACTTGAATCTGAGTCATGACGAAAAAGCTCAAGACGACAAAGCCCAGGATGACAAAGCTCAGGACGATAAAGCTCTCGCCACCTTCGATCACGCCGTCGAAATTTCGGCCACGCCGCTCATCTGGAATAACATCGCCTATCAGCTTTCGCTGAAGAAGGCGCATCTCGACCGCGCGCAGCAATACGCCGAGTCGGCGGTTTCGGCTACGGCCGCGGCCTTGCGCAATCTTTCGCTCGACCGCCTCACTCCGCAGGATTTGCCGCTCGTGCCCTCACTGATCGCTTATTGGGACACGCTGGGCTGGGTCTACTTCGCGGAAGGAAATTTCGACAAAGCTGAAAAATATGTCGGAGCCGCCTGGGGACTCGGCCAGCACGGTGAGGTCGGCGACCATCTCGGACAAATCTACGAAAAGCGCGGCGACAAAACTCGCGCGCGCGAAGTCTATACCCTCGCGCTGACCGGCCTGCGCCCAATTCCCGAGACTCGCGATCGTCTGGCCGCGCTCTCGGCAACCGACGCAGCCGATGGAAAAAACGCAAAGGCAAAAGACATAAAGACGAATAGCGCCGTAACGCAGAACGACGCCTTGCAGCAATTGCGCACCATCGACTTAGGCAAGGCCGCCCTCAGCAAGATAAAAGAAACCGCCAACGCCGAGTTCTTCATTCTGCTTAGCCGCGGTCCCGGCACCACCGCCACGGTCGAAGGCGTGAAATTCATCAGCGGCGACGAAAAGCTAAAGGTCTTCTCCGACGCCCTCCGCACCGCCGATTACCATCTCGCATTTCCCGACGACACTCCCGTCAAAATTCTCCGCCGCGGCATGCTTTCCTGCTCCACCGCAACCGGCAAGTGCGTGTTCGTGCTCATGCTGCCGGATGATGTCAGAACGCTGGACTGAGACGCACGACCCAAATTTCAGGCCCGGGTCGAAATCGACTCCCAATGGACGACGATCCCATGATGGTGCATACGTGGTGCATGCGTTGACACTTCAGTGCGCCTATGACAAAATCCCCGCCGATCTGTCTGGCTTAATTGTGGTTCCGTCTCCAATCGAACTCAAAGAGGGGAAAACGCGTTTGAAGCCAGTTGGAAAGGCTTGCTTTGTGCTTACGCTCGTAAACAAACTGCGCGAAATCATCCTCTCCTCAGCCCTGCTCTTTGCCAGTCTCGCAATTCTCGCTCCCCATGCAAGCGCACGGCAGTGCGGCTACAACCCGGCGAATCGTACCTTCGACTCGATATGCAGCGGCGGTCCGTATCAGTGTGTCTACTACAATCGGAATACGGGCGCCTGCGATCTGGTGGAGTTCAGCCAAGACAGCATCGGCGGAAGCACACCGGATAGCAATTGTGATGGCGCTGACTCCGATGCGTGTCCTCCTGACGGCGGCGCCGGGGCTTGTGCCAGGGAGGGGAACCCCAACTGCGGACCAGAGTCACTGGCAACGCTGGGAAACTGGCCTGGTGACGATTCAAATATCCAACTGTCGAATGAGAAAGTACGGCCTCCCAAACCGGCTGACTTCAATCGGGACATCTACTTCAAGAATAAGTTCGAATTCTCCCAGGATGTGGGATGGCTTCCCATCAACATCCCTTTTCCTTTCGACTTTTTGCTAAGCGATCAATACGAGTTATACCCTCTTAAGTACACGCTGGTGCCCATCATTGCTTCTCTGCGATGGCAGATAGACAACATAAAGGGTCCCTTGATTCTGCGCGGCAATTGGGATCTTGAGGTCAGCGGAGCGGTGGTCGCGATTCCGAGGGGAGCTGAGACCCGGTATTTCGCTTACATGATGGGCATGAGACGCAATTTTGTCCCGCGTAACTGGAGGGCTACCCCCTACTTCGATTGGCGCGTCGGCCTCGGGGACATTAACGCGAAGGGCCCCCTGGGGGTGCCGTATGCGCAAGGACAGGACTTCACGTTTACTCTCAACATGGGCAGTGGAGTGCGATATAACTTCAATTCTCGCTATGCAATTTCGGCCGGTCTGAATTGGATGCATATTTCAAATGCTAATTTATCCGAACACCCCTATGAACCCACCAATCCGAATCCCTGGGGCTTTATAAACTACGGCATTAATGTTTACGGGCCGATGGTTGGGATCGATATCCAGTTGCGCAGGCATCAACAACACTCCGAGCAGTAATGTCTGGAGACGAGGGGACCTTGCCTCAATTGTTTGTGATCAGCGCACCAGGCGCCACAGACCTCGACGCCATGTCCGCTCGCCCCATACAACCCCCGCTCCGTTCTCACTCCAGGCGGGCTGGGCCAGGTTTGCGTACGGCGCCGGCCTCGCATTTCCCGACGACGCTCCCGTCAAAATTCTCCGCCGCGGCATACTTGCCTGCTCCACCGCAACCGGCAAATGCGTGTTCGTACTCATGCTGCCGGACGACGTCAGAACGCTGGACTGAGCTTTCATGGCTGCGTGCTCTCGCCGGCGGCTGGGCCGACGCCGAAGCGCTCGCGCATGCGTTGCCGGAATCGTTCCCGCTCTTCCGGGGACATGTTCCCGCAGCGCTCTTTCAGGCCACGGCGGCCACGGGAGCGGCCGGACCCATGGAATCCAAATCCGCCGAACAGGATGCGGCACAGCGCCAGAAGTCCCAGCGCCTGCCAGAAGCCGATCTGGCGCCAGCCGAACAATTCAGGAAGCAGCCAGTTCCACAGGTGCAGCACGATTTCGCCGCCGATGATGGTAAATACCACCATCGCCAGGATCGCCAGCGGGGCAATGAAAATCCATTTCCATCTCATATTCAGTTCCTCACGCTTTCGTAAATTCGTCGTAGATGCTTTGCAGGCGCTCGCGCAGATGCAGCACCGCATAGCGTTTGCGCGAGAGCAGTGTGTTCACGCTCACTCCGGTTTCCGCGGCCATCTGCTTGAAACTGCGCCCTTCCAACTCGTGCGCCACAAACGCTTCGCGCTGCTCCCGCGGCAGTTCGTCGAGCGCAAGTTCCAGCTCATCAAGCAGCGCGTGGCGGAGGTAAAGTGCCTCCGGTCCGGCATCGGGCGAAGGCAGCAGGTCTTCCCACTGCAACAGTTCATCGTCCTCGTCCGCCACGGCGCTATCGCTGAAGCTCTCAGGCTTCTTCTTGCGGAACAGATCGGTGATGCGGTTGCGCGCCACGCGAAACAGCCAGCCGGTGACGTGATCGATCGGCATCAGCAGGCGGTTCGCTTCCACCAGTTCGTAGAAGACGTCCTGCAGAATGTCCTCAGCGTCGCGCGGGTCGGGCACACGCCGGCGAATGAAGTTGCGTAGCCGGGAATGCTCCCGATTGACCACTTCGGAGATCCGCTGGTCCGGTTCGAGTGCCATCAGTTCCAGGCTCGCCACACCGTTCACCTAACGTTGTAGACGAATGAGGGGTGCGGATATTGTAGGGCGGCTAAGTTGCTAAGGATAATAGGCGGGCGTTCCCCGACGACACTCCAGTCAAGATTCTCCGCCGCGGCTGGGTGCCCCATTTCTCGCGTCCTTTGCGAGAAGTGGGCCTTCCCATCCCCGCGTGTCCGCCTCCGCGTTGCAATCGACGCTGCCGTTCCGTTCTCACTCCAATCGCCGGCGTGACAGCAGGGAGGCCGTCTCCCACTGCGCCTCCAGGCGCGTGATCCGGCGGTCGTGGTCGCGTATTTCTTGGGCCAGTTCTTTCAGGGTGTCGCCGGCGCGGCGCACGTCGTCGGCGAGTTTCATCGCATCCTTGATCGCCTCGACGGTCTGGGCCAGAAGGCTCACGCCCGCACCGCAGTCTTGCTCCGGCGGTGGCGTTCGGCTCTCATCTCCTCCAGCACTGCGGCGGCTTCAGCCAACCCGCTCCTTAACGACGCCTGCGCCCGTCGCACCCCTTTGCGCAACTGCGCCGCCAGTTCGGCAACGGCCTGTTCCTCCTCACTGGACCTGCGCTCACAGCGCGTGCGCACCAGTTCCCCCACGCTGACGCCCGCCTTCTTGGCTTCTCTGCGAAGCCAGTCCCGAAACGCGGGCGTGGTCAGCACCTGCACTCGCGCCGTCTTCATCGCTGCCTCCCCATTCTGAGTATGAGCATACACATGCTCATACGCCATTCTATCACTCGGTGTTCCCGTAGAGATTCAGATCGAACATTTAGTCTTCACTTCACGTCTGCCAAAACATTCGAACGGCGAGCGATGCCATAAACTCTCGACGATGTGTACACATTTGTGTATGATTAGAAGTCAGACGTCATGGCTGAGTTGACCTTTGAACGGGATGAAGAAAAGAACGCGGCCAACATCAGAAACCATGGGATTGATTTCCTGGACGCCGCTTTGATCTTCGAAAACCCCACCCTTGAAGCCATTGACGATCGAGCGGATTACAGCGAGGTGAGATGCATCGCGCTGGGGTTGTCGGGCGAAACGGTGCTGCATGTCGTCTACACCTGGCGCGGGGAAAACGTCATTCGCCTAATCAGCGCAAGAAAGGCAAACCCGCATGACACAGAAAGATACTACCGTGAGATATTCGCTTAGCGCGATCAAAAGGAAAATCTCTCGCGGCGCAAGCAAGACACGCGCCGGCGCGCCGGAAGCCGCGCCTGTCGGTGACGATTTTTGGAAACGCGCCCGGGTCGTCATGCCGCGCGGCAAGACGTCGGTCCATCTTCGCGTTGACAGCGACATATTCGACTGGTTCAAGAAACAAGGCGAGGGCCACCTTACTCGCATGAACGCGGTCTTACGCTCCTACGTTGACGCGCACAAACACTGACAAGCAATAGCAGTTCTGGGTAGTGGCTCTCAAACTGAGCCACTACCCAGTTCTGGGGCAAACCAGTCTGGGGCAAACCAGCCAGGCAAAATCCACAGCCCCATGTGACGCCTGACCTTGCCTTCGCAATTGCAACTGCGCGATCATGGTCGAGGCCGCAACCGCGCGACCGATCTCTATTAGACTAAAGCACGCGGCGCTAACTCCTTTGTTGCAAGGAGTTTAGCCCCTAAGTCTTTTAGATGACGTATTTTGCGGGGAATTTCCCGCTAACGTGATGATTCCAGAGATTTTGCAAAAAGGGGGAGGGGGTGCCTGGTACTAGCAAACTCTTCCCGTTTTGATTCAGATGGAGGTCACGCCCGCCTCATAAGCATGAGCCAGCCTCAGCACCAGATCCTCGCGCCAATGTGGTCCCGCGATCTGCAGGCCGATGGGCAATCCCTTCTGCGTGAATCCGCACGGAACAGAAATCGCCGGCAATCCCCAAACGTTGAACGGCCGCGTGTTGCGCAACAGCACAAGCTCCGCCGGACGCAGCGCATCAGGATCCTTTTTCAGGTCGGCGATCAAAGGCGCAGGAATCGGCGTAGCAGGCGTAACCAACAAGTCGATGTTTCCAGAATCCTCACTCGCAAAAAAGCTGTGAGCTTGCCTCCGCGCTTTCTCCAGTTCGCGCCGCACAAGAATATATTCCGCCGCGGAAATATTCGCTCCAGATCGGGTGCGCCGCAGCGTCTCCGCTTGATAAAGTTCCGGAGACTTTCCGGCATTCTCCGCGTGAACTGCGTAAGACTCAGCCGCTTGCAGCGTGCGGTCGGTCGGAACGTTGATCTTTACTTCTCGCATTTCCGCCACCAGCGTCTTGATCACCGCCAGCGCCTGTTCCACCGCGTCTGCAACTTCCCCGTCGAGATCGTCATAGAAATGAAATCGCGGAACCCCCACTCGCAACCGCTTCGTATCCTCCACAAGCGCAGATAAATAATCGGCAGCAGGAACATCAGCGCTATTAATATCGAGCGCGTCGTATCCCGCAATCGCCTGCAACACCGCAGCCGCATCGCCGACCGTCGCAGCCAGCAGACCAACATGATCCAGCGACGGCGAGAGCGGAATCACTCCACGAGTGGAGACTCGCCCGTAAGTCGGCTTGATTCCAACGCAGCCGCAAAGCGCTGCCGGCTCGCGGATGGACCCAGCCGTATCCGTTCCAATCGCCGCATAGCAAAGCCCCGCAGCCACGGCGGCGGCCGACCCTCCCGACGACCCTCCCGCAATGTGCGCGGTGCCCCGCGGGTTGTGGACGTCGCCGAAAAAGCTCACCAGAGAACTGCCTCCATAGGCGAACTCATGCAGATTATTTTTCCCCACGATCACCGCGCCTGCCTGCCGCAACCGGCGCACGACTTCCGCGTCTTCTGTGGGAATGCGATCTTTGTGCAGCGCGCTCGCCGAGGTCGTGCGCGTGCCTGCCGTATCGATCAAGTCCTTCAGCGCGACCGGAATGCCGTGCAGCGGCCCGCGCCATTGCCCGCGGGCGATTTCGTCTTCCGCGGCCCGCGCCTCGGCCAGCGCCGTCTCGGCGGTCACGGTAATAAAAGCGTTGAGCGCCGGATTGTGTGTCTCGATGCGGTCCAGGCAGGCGCGCGTCAGTTCCAGCGGAGAGATTTCCCTGCCCCGCAAGCGTGGCGCAAGTTCAAGAATAGTTCCGAGGCTTTGCATGGGGAGCGCTGCCGGCGTTCATTGTAGAGGATGCGGCAAACAACTGTTTGCTGAGAGCGGCCAACGACGCAGCTACTCTTCCCAATCAACCAGCCATTAACGCGATCAACAAAGCGCCGGAAACAAAGGCGCCCGCCAGGGAATATAATCCATAAGGAGTTTGCCGCAGGAGGTCTTCACGCCATGGCAGAAATGACAATCACTCCGGTTGCGACCCATGGATACTTTGTCGATGGCCGCTGGTCGGAAGATGGCGACATTGTCGAGGTGCGCGCGCCTTACGATGGCAGCGTAATTGCCCGCGTCGTGCAAGGACGCCGCGAGCACGCCGAAGCCGCCATCGCCGCCGCCGTGAAGGCGTTCGGCACCACCCGGCGTTTGCCCGCATTCGAGCGCCAGCGCGTGCTGCGCCGGATTGCGGAGGCTATCGCCGAACGGCGCGACGAATTCTCCCGCACCATGGCGCAGGAAGCCGGCAAGCCCATCAAAGCCGCGCGCACCGAAGTGGACCGCGCCGTTTTCACCTTCAACGTTGCCGCCGAAGAAAGCACGCGCATCTACGGCGAATATCTGCCGCTCGACTGGCAGGAGTTCACCGCCGGACGTTGGGGCATTGTGCGCCGTTTCCCACTTGGTCCGGTGGCCGGGATCACTCCATTCAATTTTCCGCTCAACCTGGTGGCTCACAAAGTTGCGCCCGCCGTTGCCGCCGGCTGCCCCATGGTGTTGAAGCCCGCACCGCAAACGCCTCTCTGTTCGCTGCTGCTGGCCGAATGTGTACAGCAGGCGGGCTGGCCGGATGGCGGCTTGAACGTGTTGCCGCTCTCCAATGAAGACGCGGGCCTGCTGGTTACCGACGAACGCATCAAGCTCATCAGTTTCACCGGCAGCGCGCCCGTCGGCTGGGACATCAAGCGCCGCGCGGGAAAGAAAAAAGTTGTTCTCGAACTGGGCGGCAATGCCGGCGTGATTGTGCACAGCGACGCCGACGTGGCCTACGCCGCCGAGCGCTGTGTGGCAGGCGGATTCGGCTATGCCGGCCAGACCTGCATCTCTGTGCAGCGCATTTTCGTGGAGCAGTCGGTCTACGGTAAGTTCACCGATCTTCTGGTCGAAGGCGTTAAGAAGCTCAGAGCTGGCGATCCGCTGGAAGAATCCACCGACATCGGTCCCCTGATTCGCGAAAGCGACGCTATCCGCGCCACCGCCTGGGTGGACGAAGCGGTCCGTGGCGGCGCTCGCCTGTTGTGCGGCGGCCGGCGGCAGGGCCCGATGATGGAGCCGACCGTGCTCACCGGCACCAAGCCCGAAATGAAGGTGAACTGCCTCGAAGTCTTCGCGCCCGTCGTCTCGATCGAACCGTACAAAAGCTTCGATGAGGCGCTGCGCCGCATCAATAATTCCAATTACGGTCTGCAGGCAGGCTTGTTTACGCGCGATGCTAAACTCCTGTTCCAGGCCTACGAGGAACTGGAAGTCGGCGCCCTTGTGGCCGGGGATATTCCGTCGTTCCGCATCGATCATATGCCCTACGGCGGCGTGAAAGATTCCGGCCTGGGTCGCGAAGGTTTGCGCTATGCCATCGAGGACATGACCGAGCCGAAACTTTTGGTGATGAATCTCCGCTAGAAATGCACTGGAGAAAGTCCGCCTTTCTTTTTTGCAAAGGTAATTCGGGAATTCTCCCGTTCGGTCCCAAACAGGCGCGACAAACGGCTACGAAATATTTATAATCTCCTGTTTCCAGAACAGGTGTGAAGAAACTTTGCCGGGATCTGCTCGCGGGCTTCGAGTGAATCCCAACATCGGCTTCTACCGGCTGGATCTGCCGGGGTCTCAGCCATACTTCCTGGCGCTCGCACGAAAACATGCCGCAGATTTTTCATCGCAGCGCCAACACCCTCTCCCGCGCCACGATTTTTGGCGCGGTGTTCGTGGCGGCAGCGCTGGGTTGGATGGCGATGGAGATCCAGCGTTCGCCTTACGTTACTTATGCCGGAGTACGGAAGCCGCAGCCCGTGCCCTTCAGCCACCAGCACCACGTCTCCGGATTGGGCATTGACTGCCGCTATTGCCATACTTCGGTCGAGAATTCGAGTTTCGCCGGCATCCCTCCCACCAAGACCTGCATGAACTGCCATTCGCAGATCTGGACCAACGCCCAGTTGCTCGAACCGGTGCGCGCCAGCTACCGCTCGGGTGAGTCGCTGCAATGGACGCGGGTGAATCAGCTTCCTGATTTTGTATATTTCAATCACAGCATTCATGTGAATAAAGGAGTGGGCTGCAACACCTGCCACGGTCCCGTGGACCAGATGCCGCTGATGTATCAGCAGGAATCGTTGCAAATGGAGTGGTGTTTGAGTTGCCATCGCGCGCCGGAAAATAACCTGCGCCCGCGCGATCAGGTTTTTAACATGCGTTACCAACAGCCCACGAGCTCGCATCCGGTCGCTGTCGATGGCCAGAGTTATACCGATCAGTTCGATTTAGGAGCGGCGCTGGTGAAGAAGTACAACGTCCGCAGCGTGAACGACATCACCAGTTGCAACACGTGTCACCGGTGAGAACGATGACTAATAGTACTTGTCATCCTGAGCGGAGTGTTTGCTTCGCGAAGCGAAGCAAACACGGAGTCGAAGGATCCCTAGCGGCGCGTCAGCTTCGTGGTCATAGGGATCCTTCGACTGCGCGAGACTTCGCTTCGCGAACTCTCGCTCCGCTCAGGATGACAGTTATTTTGTGATTCGTGATCAGTTATGAAGATTGAACACCAAGACGGCCGCGCCAAGCGCGAAGACGTTTGCCCCGGCAGCAAGGGCAAACTTGATCTGGAATCCGTGCGCGCTCAGATTGACCGGGCAACGTCGCACGACGCCGGTTTGGCTGAAAAAGAGAAGACCGGCCCGGAATACTGGCGCAGCCTCGAAGAGCTCGCCCGCAGCGCCGATTTTCAGGCGGCGCTGCACCGCGAATTTCCCAAAGGCGCGTCCGAATGGGTCGATTCGGTCTCGCGCCGCGGTTTTCTCAAAGTGATGGGCGCGTCGCTTGGATTAGCCGGAATGACCGCTTGCGTGCGCCTGCCGCTCGAACCGATCGTCCCTTACGTGCGCCAGCCGGAAGGTGTTGTCCCTGGACGCCCCATGTTCTACGCCACGGCGATGACGCTCGGCGGCTACGCCAGCCCATTGCTGGTCGAAAGCCACCTGGGACGTCCGACCAAGATTGAAGGCAATGACCAGCATCCCGCGTCGCTCGGTGGCACAGATATTTTCGCGCAGGCTTCGATTCTCGGCCTGTACGATCCCGACCGCTCGCAAAGCGTGGTGTCGATGGGCGAGGAGCGCTCCTGGCAATCATTTCTGAGCGCGATTCGCGGTCCACTCACCGCGCAGAAAGCGCTGCAAGGCGCGGGCATTCGCATTCTTACGCCGACGATTTCTTCGCCCACGCTCGCCGATCAACTTCGCGGTTTCCTCAAGATTTATCCGCAGGCCAAGTGGCATGCGTACGAGCCGGTCAATCGCGACAACGTGCTCGAAGGCGCGAAGCTGGCCTTCGGCCAACCGGTTGAGACACGCTACGATTTCGAAAAGGCCGACGTAATCGTCTCGCTCGACGCCGACTTTCTGTATGCGGGATTCCCGGGGAACGTGCGCTACATCCGCGATTTCGCCAAGCGCCGCAATCCCGATGGCAACATGAACCGGCTGTACGTGGTCGAGAGCACGCCGACTACGACGGGGGCGAAAGCGGATCATCGGCTGCCCGTGAGGGCTTCGTTCATCGAGACATTTGCGCGTGCAATGGGCGGCGGGGTGTATCCGGAGGATCGAGGACCTCTTTTTCCCGGTCCCATGATGAAGGATCTCGAGTCTCACGGCGGCTCTAGTGTTGTGATCGTTGGCGATTACCAGCCGCCTGCAGTCCACGCGTTAGCCCACGCTCTCAACGCGAAATTCAGCAACGTCGGCAAGACCGTTTTCTACACCGAACCCGTCGATGCGAATCCGATCAACCAAACCGACTCGATTAAAGACCTCCTCTCCGACATCCACGCCGGCAAGGTGGATTTGCTGGTCATCCTCGGCGGCAACCCCGCCTACGACGCGCCCTCCGATCTCGACTTCGCTGGCGTCCTCAAGAACGGAAAGATTCCGCTGCGCGTTCATCTTGGGCTCTATCAGAATGAAACCGCCGAGTTGTGTCAATGGCATATCAACCAAGCGCACGAACTGGAAGCCTGGGGCGATGCCCGTGCTTACGACGGCACAGTCAGCATCATTCAGCCGCTGATCGCCCCGCTGTATGGCGGCAAGAGCGCGTTGGAATTCGTCGCGTTGCTCTCGGGTCAGGCCGATGCAACCGGCTACGATTTGGTCCGCGCCTATTGGCAGAAGCAACACACGAGTGCCGACTTCGAAGCGTTTTGGCGCAAGTCGCTGCACGATGGATGGATCGAGGGAACAACATACTCCACGAAATCCGTAAGCGTGAAAGCGTCAAATTTTCCGGCATCAAGTTCGGCAGGCTCCGACCCCAACGCCATCGAGCTCAACATCCGCCGCGATCCCACCATCTACGACGGCCAATTCTCCAACAACGGCTGGCTGCAGGAATTGCCCAAGCCGATGACCAAGCTCACTTGGGACAACGCCGTGCTCATCGGTCCCAAGATGGCGGAGCGGTTGCAGATCAAAGTCGAAGATGTTGTCGAGCTGGAATTAAACGGCAAAAAAGTCACTGGACCGGTCTGGATTCAAGCTGGTCATCCCGACAATTCGGTAACGGTCACGCTCGGCTACGGCCGCCGCCGCGCTGGCCGCGTTGGAACTGCGCAGGGTTTCGACGCCTACGCGCTGCGCACGAGCGATGCGCCGTGGGTCGCCACCGGCCTGCAAATTCGCAAGACCGGAGACACTTACAAGCTGGCTTCCACGCAGGGCTACCAGTCGATGGACACGCCGGATGGCGGCCATCGTCCGCTGGTTCGCGAAACCACGCTCGACGAATACCGCAAAGAGCCGAACTTCGCGAAAGAAGAAGGAGAAGAACCGGCGCCGGGCCTCACGCTTTACAAGCCCTATCCTTACAAAGAAGAAGCTTACGCCTGGGGCATGGCGATCGATCTCAACTCCTGCGTGGGCTGCAACAACTGCATGTTGGCCTGCCAGTCGGAAAACAACATCGCCGTCGTCGGCAAAGAGCAATGCGTCATCGGTCGCCACATGCACTGGATTCGCGTGGACGCCTATTACCAGGGCGACCGCGACAATCCCAGGGCATTCTTTCAGCCCGTGCCCTGTATGCAATGCGAAAACGCGCCTTGTGAAGTGGTCTGTCCCGTGGGCGCCACCAATCACAGCAGCGAAGGCCTGAATGACATGGTCTACAACCGCTGCGTGGGCACGCGTTATTGCTCGAACAACTGTCCATACAAAGTGCGGCGCTTCAACTTCCTGCTGTTCCAGGACTGGGAGACGCCGCAGTACAAGATGATGCGCAATCCCGACGTCAGCGTGCGCAGCCGCGGCGTGATGGAAAAATGTACTTACTGTGTGCAGCGCATCAGTGAGCACCGCATCGACGCGGAAACCGCCTCGGTGCGCGAAGGCAAGGAAATCAAGATCAAAGACAGCGAACTGCAGACCGCCTGCCAGCAGTCTTGTCCGGCAGGCGCGATCGTTTTCGGCAACATCAACGATCCCGAGAGCCGCGTCTCGAAGCTGAAGGCGCAGTCGCGGAATTACAGCTTGTTGGGCGAGCTGAACACTCGCCCGCGCACCACTTATTTAGCGGAAGTTCGCAACCCGAATCCCGATCTGAAGAGTTAGGCGGAGCGCAATCGAAAGAGCATGGACGAGCAATACAAAATCACGGTGAATGCGCAAGAAACGCCAGTAATCGAGCCGGGCTATACCTTCGGCACGGTCACGGAAAAGATCAGCGCGATCGTGCTGACCCGCCCGGCATCGAACGGATGGTTCGTCGGCTTCGGTCTCGCCTTCATGCTGACGATGATGATGCTCTACGCCATCGGTTATCTGTTCGTCAAAGGCATCGGAATCTGGGGCGTGACCATCCCCATCGGGTGGGGTTTCGCCATCGTCAACTTCGTATGGTGGATCGGAATCGGCCACGCCGGCACGCTCATCTCTGCCATTCTCTTGTTGCTGCGCCAGTCGTGGCGCAATTCCATCAACCGCTTCGCCGAGGCGATGACATTGTTTGCCGTGGCCTGCGCGGGAATCTTTCCCGCCATCCACGTCGGGCGTCCGTGGCTGGCTTACTGGCTGTTTCCTTATCCCAGCACCATGGGCGTGTGGCCGCAATTCCGCAGTCCGCTCATTTGGGACGTCTTTGCGGTCTCCACCTACGCAACTATTTCGGCGCTGTTCTGGTTCATCGGCCTGATTCCCGACCTGGCCACGCTGCGCGACCGTGCGGCGCATCCCGCGACCAGAATGATCTACGGCATGCTCTCGATGGGGTGGCGCGGATCGGCGCGGCACTGGCACCGCTACGAAACTGCCTACCTGTTACTCGCGGGGCTAGCCACACCTCTGGTGCTTTCGGTGCATACCGTCGTGAGTTTTGACTTTGCCGTAGGCATCGTCCCCGGCTGGCACACCACTATCTTCCCGCCTTACTTTGTTGCGGGCGCTATTTATTCTGGATTCGCAATGGTGCTGATGCTCGCCATTCCCATCCGCAAGATTTATGGTCTGGAAGATTTCATCACCGAGCGCCATCTGCAGAACTCGGCGAAAGTGATGCTGGCCACGGGATTAATCGTGGCCTACGGTTACGGCATCGAGGCTTTCATGGGCTGGTACAGCGGCGATCGCTACGACGCGTTCACGCTGTGGAACCGTCTGCACGGCCCTTATGCTGTGCCTTATTGGTCTCTGCTGGCGTGCAACATTTTTATCCCGCAGGTGCTATGGATTCGCAAGCTGCGCACCAGTCCGGTCGCACTGTTTTTTATTTCGGGTGTGATTCTCGTCGGCATGTGGCTGGAGCGGTTCATTATCGTCGTCGTCAGCCTGTCCCGCGACTTCCTCACCTCGTCCTGGGGAATGTACTACCCCACGCGCTGGGATTGGATGACCTACATCGGCACCATCGGGATGTTCCTGGCTGCGATGTTCCTGTTTGTGCGCCTGCTGCCCATGATTTCAATCTTTGAAATGCGCACCCTCTTGCCCGAAGCGGAGGTCAAAGAGTGAAGCGCGATCCTATTTACGGCATCCTGGCGGAGTTCGATTCGCCGACCGCTCTGGTCGAGGCTGCACGAAAGACGCATCAGGCCGGCTATAAAAGGATCGACGCCTATAGCCCGTTTCCCATTGAAGGCCTGGCCGAGGAAATCGGCTTTCACCGCGACGAAGTTCCGCTCGTAGTATTGATCGGCGGCATCGTCGGCGGCCTTACCGGATACCTGATGCAGTACTGGATGTCGGCTGTCGACTACCCTCTCAACATCGGCGGCAAACCCCCTCATTCCTGGCCGGCGTTCATCGTGATCACGTTCGAGATGACGATCCTGTTCGCCGGAATCTCCGCGGTGTTCGGGATGCTGGCGCTGAACGGCTTGCCCATGCCCTATCATCCCGTATTCAACGTGCCCCGGTTTGCGCTGGCCTCCAAAGACCGCTTCTTCCTGATGGTGTTTTCCAACGACAAAAAATACCATCCCGCGGAGACGCGCGAGTTTCTTGAGAGTCTTGCGCCACGCTCGATTTCGGAGGTGCCCAGCTAGATGAGGCCCCTCCGCCAAATGTCGGCCCCCTCATCAAGCGTCGGGTGCCCCATCCTTGCGCGTTCTTTGCGCAAGGGTGGGATTCCACGAGCGTCTCACGCTTTTGATTTTCTGACAATTGGGTTCCTGTTGGCGGCGATCGCCGTTCTCTCCGGCTGCCGCATCGACATGCACGTGCAACCGCGGCAGAATCCGTTTTCCCGCAGCGACTTCTTCGCCGACCAGCGCTCCGAGCGCCCGCCGGTCGAGGGCACCGTCGCTCGCGGTCAATTGCACGAGGACACATATTTCTATACCGGCAAAATCGGCAACAATCCCGGCGGCTACATGCCGTTTCCCGTGAGCAAAGAAGTTCTGCAACGCGGCCGCGAGCGTTTCAACATTTATTGCGCTCCCTGCCACTCGCGCGTGGGCGATGGCAACGGCTTCGTGCCTTCGCGCGGGTTCGCCCGCACGCCGCCTTCGTTTGACATCGCGCGCCTGCAGAAAGCCCCCCTCGGCTATTTCTACGACGTGATTACCAACGGCTTTGGCATCATGTCGGACTATTCGTCGCAGATTCCGCCACGCGACCGCTGGGACATTGTGGCCTACATTCGCGCGCTGCAACTTAGCCAGAATGCGTCGCTGAAAGACGTGCCCGCCGGACAGCAAGTTCCGTCCACGCCGCCGATATTGCGCGAGCCGGGATCTGGGGCGACGCTTCCTGTGGTCGCGCCTGCGGGCGATTCGACATCCGAAAACGAGAAACACGAACAACCAGAGAAACCCGAACAGCCAGAGAATGAAGAACCGAAATGACCGCGCCCGCGAACCAACTCGATCTCACGCCGCCGCCGGTGGTCCGCAAGATCGCCCAGCGATCGCTGGTTGTGGGTCTGCTCTTCGGGGCGGCCGCCGTTTGGCTGGCGGTCGCGCGTCCCGGCGAGTTCTATCGCGCGTACCTGCTCGGTTTCATGTGCTGGCTGGGCGTCGCCCTGGGTTCGATGGCCATCGTTATGATCCGGCACTTGACGGGCGGCGGCTGGGGCGTGGTCATCCGTCGCGTCATGGGCGCGGCCATGCGCACGCTGCCGTTGCTGGCGCTGCTGTTCGTCCCCGTCATTTTCGGGATTCCCAAGCTCTATATCTGGGCGCAGCCGCTTGGCAACATTCAAGACAAGCATCTCCGCGAGCATCTTGAGCAGATCACGCAGACGTATCTCACGACCAACGGCTTCATCTACCGCGCCATCTTCTATTTCGCCATCTGGAACCTGCTCTCGTTCCTGCTGAGCAAGTGGTCCAAAGAAGGAGATTCGCCCACCGCCCGCGACAACTCGGAGCGCTTCAAAGCCGTCAGCGGACCGGGGCTGATTCTCTATGGATTCACCATCTCGTTCGCCGCCATCGATTGGATCATGTCGCTCGACCCCAGTTGGATCTCGACCATCTTTGGTCTGATCATCCTCATCGGCGAAGTGCTCTCGGCTATGTGCTTTGCCGTGGTCGTCGAGCGCATTCTCTTCAACTACAAACCGATGTCGGAGATGCTGAAGCCCGATTTCGTCCACGACCACGGCAAGTGGATACTGACTTTTATCATGGTCTGGGCCTATTTCTCGTTTTCGCAGTGGCTCATCATCTGGGCCGGAAATCTGCCGGCGGAAATCACGTTTTATCTGAGGCGGCTCAGCGGCGGATGGGGATCCGTCGGTCTCTTCCTCGTGCTATTTCACTTCGTCGTTCCCTTCGCCATTCTGCTGTCGCGCCCGTTCAAGCGCGACATTCGTAAGCTGGTCTGGCTGGGGGCGTGGCTCATGCTGATGCGTTACATCGATTTGTATTGGATTATCGAACCCAATTTTTCGAAGACTTTCACATTCACTTTGGCCGACATAGTTGTGCCCGTCGCCATTGGTGGAATCTGGCTTTGGTATTTCTTTCGCAACCTGGCTTCGCTGCCGCTGTTGCCGGCCTATGACGTCACGGCCGGGGAAGTTCTGCAGCCAGCCCACGAGGCAAAAGCATGATCTGGAATTTTAAGAACAGGTGCTGCGATTTTAAGAAGAGGGACAGGGGCGGCAAGAGATGAACGTCGAGAACCAACAACACGGCAGCTCCTCCGGGAACGGCGGTTTCGAGCACCAGGATCTGAAGGCTGCGGCCATTGTTTACTTCCTCCTCGGCTTGCTCGCTGTGACCGTGCTCATCCAGTTTGGGCTCGCCGGACTCTATGATTTTCTCGATAAACGCACCGCGGCCCAGCAGGCTCCCGTGAGTCCGCTCGTCACCAACGCGCCCACGGATACGCGCCACATCCCCAGCAAGTATCCCGAGACAGCGTTTCCCAACCCGCGCCTCGAGACCGATGAGCGCACCCAACTCAACGAAATTGTCGGCACGCAGGAACAAACCCTGAACGGCTATGGATGGGTGGACGAAAAAGCGGGCATCGTTCACATTCCCATTGAACGCGCTATGGATCTGATCGCACAGCAGGGACTGCCCGTGCGTTCTGCAAGCGCAAGCGGCGAGACGACTGAGGCCAAGGCCGGGGCCAAGGCCGGGACTAAGACCGGCAGCAAGAAGGAGAAGAAGTGATCGGGCCCATACGCAAGAATTCGATGTTTGCGGCGCGAGTGACGCTCACAATCGCGCTGCTGGCGATTTCCGCGTGGGGACAAATGAACAACGGCATCATGTCTCCGCCGGCGAATAGCCGGCCGCCTCGCCTGGAAAACGTCGGCATCGAGCAGCGCCTCGACGCACAGGTGCCGCCCGATCTCACTTTCCGTGATGAGACCGGCAAAGCCGTAAAGCTGGGTGATTATTTCGGCCGCAAGCCCATGATCCTGAACCTCGTTTACTACAACTGCACCATGCTGTGCGGCGAAGCGCTGGCCGGACTCGCTGGAGCCATGCGCCTGGTGAAGTTCGATGTAGGCAATGAATTCGACGTGATTACGGTGAGCTTCGATCCGCGCGAGACGCCGGAAATCGCCGCGGCCAAGAAAAAAGATTTTGTCGGGCGCTATGGTCGGCCCGGCGCCGCTGCGGGCTGGCATTTCCTTACCGGACCGCCCGAGTCGGTCAATGCGCTCACCAAGGCCGTGGGTTTCCAGTATCAATACGACCCCAAAATCAATCAGTTCGCGCACGCCACGGCAATCATGGTGCTGACGCCGCAGGGCCGCATCTCGCGCTACTTCTACGGCGTCGATTTTCCGCCCAAGGATTTGCGCATGGGACTGGTGGAAGCTTCACAGGGCAAAATCGGTAACGCCGTCGACGCAGTGCTGCTCTATTGCTATCACTACAATCCCGAGACCGGAAAATACGGTGCGGTCGTCGCCAATATTCTCCGGCTGGGCGCGGTGGTGACGATTCTGATCTTGGGAACTTTTTTGTTCATCCTGTGGCGGATGGAACGTTCGGCGCCGCGCCGGACGCTGCCAAGCGGCGCGAGGGCGAGTTGAGAGTAAACGCGAGAATGGCGAACGACCAACGACGAACGACCAACGACGGGTATGCTCAGTAATTTTCCATTATGGCCGGAGCGGGCTTCCACCATGGCGGGACGCGTGGATGCTCTCTACATCTTCCTGCTCATCGTCTGCGGAATGATGACGCTTCTGATTTTTGTCTGCCTGATCTATTTTGCCGCGCGCTACCGCTATCGTCCCGGAGTGCGGGCCGAGCAGATCGAAGGATCCACGCCGCTGGAAATCGTCTGGAGCACGATTCCGTTCCTGGTCTTCATGGTGATCTTCGGCTGGGGCGCGGTCGTGTATTTTCAGGAGCGCACTCCGCCCCGCGACGCCACTGAAGTCTACGTCGTGGCCAAGCAATGGATGTGGAAGTTGGAGCATGCCGAAGGCCAGCGCGAGATCAACGAACTGCACGTTCCCGTCGGGCAGGACGTGAAGATGATCATGACCTCGCAGGACGTGATCCACAGCTTCTTCGTGCCCGCATTCCGCATCAAGCAGGACGTGCTGCCCGGCCGCTACACCGTGGCCTGGTTCCGCGCCACGAAACCCGGCGTCTATCACCTGTTCTGCGCCGAATATTGCGGCACCCAGCACTCCGGCATGGTCGGCGACGTTGTGGTGATGGAGCCTGCGCAATACGAAGCCTGGATGAACGGCGGTTCGACCGGTCCGCTCTCGGCAACAGGCGAGAAGGTTTTCGCCGAACTCGGCTGTTCCACCTGTCATCGAGCCGATGCCCAGGGCCGCGGTCCTAACCTGCAAGGAGTTTTCGGCAAGCCGGTTCAACTCGAAGACGGCCGCACCTTGGTCGCCGACGAGAACTATATCCGCGAATGCATCCTCGACCCGGGCGCGAAACGCGTGAAGGGATTCCAGCCGATCATGCCCACATTTCAAGGGCTGGTCAGCGAAGAACAGGTAAATGCGCTGGTCGCTTACATCAAGTCGCTCTCTCCGGCCAAACCAGCGGCGGCAGGGGCTGACAAGACTAGCGCAAGCACAGACGCAAATCGGAACAGCGAAGGAAGTCAGGTGGAATAACCATGGCCAACCCGCTACCCCAACCCGTTGAGCGCGAGAATTATTTGAATAAGGAGTACGGCGTGTGGTCGTGGTTGCTCACCACCGACCACAAGCGCATCGCGCTGCTCTATCTTCTTTCCATCACCTTCTTTTTCTTCATCGGTGGTTTCTTCGCTCTGCTCATTCGCCTCGAATTGCTCACCCCGGCGGGCGATCTCGTCCAGGCCGACACCTACAACAAACTTTTCACCATGCATGGCATGGTCATGGTTTTCTTCTTTCTGATTCCATCGATCCCCGCGGTGCTGGGCAACTTTCTCGTGCCCCTGATGGTCGGGGCAAAAGATCTCGCGTTCCCCCGCATCAACCTGCTGAGCTGGTATCTCTACATCATCGGCGGCGTCATGATGCTGCATTGCATGTTGACGGGCGGCGTCGATACCGGCTGGACGTTCTACGCTCCCTTCAGCACCGCTTTCACCAACACAAAAATCGTCGAAGCCGGACTGGCGATTTTCGTCGCCGGATTTTCTTCCATCCTCACCGGGTTGAACTTCGTGGTCACCATCCACCGCATGCGCGCTCCCGGCATGACCTGGTCGCGTCTGCCGCTGTTTATCTGGGCGCACTACGCGACCAGCATCATTCAGCTTCTGGGTACGCCAGTCATCGCGATCACCATCGTTCTGGTCGCTGCCGAACGCACGTTGCACCTCGGCATCTTCGATCCCAAACTTGGCGGCGATCCTCTGTTGTTCCAGCATCTGTTCTGGTTTTATTCTCATCCCGCCGTCTACATCATGATTCTGCCCGCGATGGGCGTGGTCACCGAAATCATCGCCTGCTTCTCGCGCAAGCGCATTTTCGGTTACCACTTTGTCGCCCTGTCGTCGATCGCGATCGCGGTCTTCGGCTTTCTGGTTTGGGCCCATCACATGTTCGTGGCTGGAATCTCCATCTACGCGGCGCTGGTCTTTTCCTTCTTAAGCTATGCGGTGGCCGTGCCTTCAGCTATCAAAGTCTTCAACTGGACCGCCACTCTATATAAGGGCTCCATCCACTACGACGCGCCCATGCTTTACGCCTTCGGCTTTCTCGGCCTGTTCACCATTGGCGGTCTAACCGGACTTTTTCTCGCCGCGCTCGGCATCGATGTCCACGTTACCGACACCTATTTCGTCGTCGCCCACTTCCACTACATCATGGTCGGTGGTGCTGTCATGGGCTACCTTGGCGGAATGCATTTCTGGTGGCCGAAAATTTCCGGCCGCCTCTATCCCGAGGGCTGGGCGCGCCTGGCTGCGCTGATCGTATTCATCGGCTTCAACCTCACATTTTTTCCGCAATTCATTCTCGGCTACATGGGCATGCCGCGCCGTTACTACGATTACAGCCACATGCCTGAGTTCCAGGTGCTGAACGTGCTCTCCACCGCGGGCGCAACCGTCCTCGGTGTCGGTTATCTGCTGCCCATGATCTACTTCCTGTGGTCGATGCGCTACGGCAAGCCCGCGCCCGACAATCCCTGGAACGCCGCCGGCCTCGAGTGGAAGACAACATCTCCGCCGCCGACTTTTAATTTCGAAGAGGAACCCGTCGTCACCTGGGAAGCCTACAACTACGACGAGCTGGACGCGCCTCATCCGCAGGAGGTTCCCGTTGCCCGATAGTTTCGCAGCCGGCTTTAGCCAGGATGCTCACACCGAAGCTCACAACCCGGCGCTCCTGCACCACTTCGCCCAGCCGCAGCAGCAGCGCGACGCCGCCAGCCTGGGCATGTGGGTCTTCCTCGCCACCGAAGTCATGTTTTTCGGCGGCATGTTTTGCGCTTATCTGATCTACCGCTTGTGGTACTTCGGCGATTTCGCCGCCGCCAGCAAAACTCTCAACGCCGGACTCGGCGCCACCAATACCGCCGTTCTGATCTGTAGCAGTTTGACCGTGGTCCTCGCCGTCTGGGCCGCTCAAACCGCCCGCCGCACGCTTCTGATCGCCAGCCTCATCCTCACCATGATTCTCGGCCTCGCCTTCCTCGGAATCAAAAGTATCGAGTACAAAGACAAATTCGAGGAGCATCACGTCCCAGGAGCTTCTTTCAGTTTCGATCGCGAGCCTATCCCCGGCCATCCCGGCCAGTACGCCAATCCCCGCCACGCCCAGATTTTCTTTTCGCTTTACTTCATCATGACCGGCCTTCACGCTCTGCACATGATTATCGGTCTCGGCATTTTTCTCTGGCTTCTGATCATGGCCTGGCAAGGACGCTTCACGCCCGAGTACCACACTCCTGTCGAGATTGGCGGCCTGTACTGGCACTTCGTCGACATCATCTGGATTTATCTGTTTCCCTTGCTTTATTTGATCGACCGCCACCCCTGAGGCTCGCATGTCAGCACCTTCAAAATCGTCGCCGCTGAAAATGTATTTCAGCATCTGGGTCGCCCTGCTGGTGGGCACCTATGTTACGTATCGGGTTGCCTCCATCGATCTGCAACCCTTTAACGCCGCGATTGCCCTCACCATCGCCACTATCAAAGCCACGCTTGTGGCTCTGTTTTTCATGCACGTCAAGGGTGCCAGCGAAAAACTTACCAAGCTCGTAGTTATAGCCGCGTTGTTCTTCCTGGCCCTGCTGCTGGGACTTACCATGTCCGACTACGCGACGCGTTTGTGGAGCTAGAACCGGTTCGGTAGTGGTGCAGTTGGGGCCTCACTGGACGGCGTCATCCCGAAGCCCCGCGGTTTCTCAGCGGGGCGAGGGATCTCGCGCTGGAGTATTTTCAAACCGCACTACCACCGCCAGTTCTGTGTCGTTTTCTCCCCGCCAGGCTGTAAGCTAATCGCGAGACTTCCATGTCCTCGTCCGATCCATCGTCTCCGCTCTTCACCATTCAGCCCGAATCGCATTCTCTTCGTGCCCACGCCGCGAGGCCCGCTTCCGTTGACGCCGCAGCCTTAGCCGAAGCTCTGCGCGCACAGCTTCGTGGCAACGCTCACGACGATGTTCACAATAACGTCCGGTTCGATTCCGGCAGCCGCGCTCTCTATGCCACCGACGGCTCCAACTACCGGCAAGTTCCCATCGGCGTCGTTCTACCGCGCGATATCGACGACGTTCTGGCGACGGTTGCGCTCTGCCGCGAATTCGGCGCGCCCCTGCTCTGCCGCGGCGCCGGAACCTCGCTCGCCGGCCAGTGCTGCAATGTCGCCGTCATCCTCGATTTCTCCAGGTACATGGCGGAAGTTCTCGAAATCGATCCCGCGCGCCGCATCGCGCGCGTGCAGCCCGGCGTGGTGCTCGACCGCCTTCGCGACGCCGCCGAACGTTTTCATCTCACTTTCGCTCCCGATCCCTCGACCCACGACCGCTGCACGCTCGGCGGCATGATCGGCAACAACTCCTGCGGCGTCCACTCCGTCATGGCCGGCAAAACCGACGACAACATTGAAGCTCTCGAAATCCTCACCTACGATGGCGTGCGCATGAGAGTTGGCGCCACTTCCAGCGATGAACTCGAACGCATTATTCATGCGGATGGCCTTGGGGACCGACATGCGAGCGGGCGTAAGGGCAGCCGTCGCGCTGAAATCTATTCCAAACTAAAAGCCATCTCGGTTACTTACGGCGATCTCATTCGCCAGCGCTTTCCGAATATTCCGCGCCGCGTCTCCGGCTACAACCTGAATTATCTTCTGCCGGAAAATGGCTTCCATGTGGCGCGCGCCCTCGTCGGCTCCGAAGGTACTTGCGTCACCGTGCTCGAAGCCACCTGCCGCCTGGTCGAAAGCCCTCCCGAGCGCGTGCTCCTCGTCATCGCCTATCCCGACATTGATCAATGCGCCGACCGTGTGCCCGAAATCATGGCTCACAAACCCATCGGCCTCGAAGGCTTCGACGATCTTCTCGTCGGTTACACGCGCAAGAAAGGAATCAACTCCGAAGGTCTCGCGCTTCTACCCGAAGGTGGAGGCTGGCTCATGGTGGAGTTCGGCGCCGAAACCGCTTCAGAAGCCGAGTCCCAGGCGCACCTGCTCATGGAGACGCTCGGTCGCAGCCCGAACCCTCCCAACCTGCGTCTCTACACGGACAAGCGGCAGTGCAAGCGCATCTGGGAAGTGCGGGAATCCGCGCTGGGCGCAACGTCCCACGTGCCCGGCGAGCCGCTCAACTGGGAAGGCTGGGAAGATGCCGCGGTCGCTCCCGAAAAGCTCGGCGCATACTTGCGCGATCTGCGCAAGCTGATGGCAGTGTACAGCTACAAAGGCTCGCTCTACGGCCACTTCGGGGGCGGGTGCGTCCACACCCGCATCAGCTTCGATCTGCAATCGAAAGAAGGCATCGCCAAATTCCGCACTTTCATGGAAGAGGCTGCCGATCTGGTGCTGAGCTATGGCGGTTCGCTCTCCGGCGAGCACGGCGACGGCCAGGCGCGCGGCGAATTGCTTCCAAAAATGTTTGGCCCGGAGTTGATGCAGGCCTTTCGCGAATTCAAATCGGCCTGGGATCCGGATTGGAAAATGAATCCCGGCAAGCTCATCGAGCCGTATAAACTCGATGAAAACCTGCGCCTCGGCGCGGGCTACGCTCCGGCGCAGCCGCCAACCCACTTTCAATTTCCCGCCGATCATGGCAGCCTTGCCGAAGCCACTCTGCGCTGCGTGGGCGTGGGCAAGTGCCGCCGCGAAGAAGGTGGAGTGATGTGCCCAAGCTACCGCGTCACGCGCGAAGAAGAGCATTCCACTCGCGGCCGTGCCCACCTGCTTTGGGAGATGGCCCAGGGCAAGGGCCAAGACGGAGAAGACCGGGAAGAAGACCGAGAAGGCCGCAGCGATGCGATCATCCGCGACGGCTGGCGCAGCGAAGAGGTCAAACATTCGCTCGATCTCTGCCTCGCCTGCAAAGGCTGCAAAAGCGATTGTCCCGTTGCTGTCGACGTGGCCACTTACAAAGCCGAATTTCTCTCTCACTATTACGAAGGCCGGCTTCGTCCCCGCAGCGCATTAGCTTTTGGCAATATCGATCTTTGGGCGCGCATGGCCTCGGCCGCGCCCGGCCTCGCAAACCTCACTACGCAACTGCCGTTCCTTCGCGATATTGCCAAGTTTGCCGCGGGCATTCCGAGAGAGCGCAGCATCCCAGCTTTCGCGCCGCAGACTTTCAAGAGCTGGTTCCGGCTGCGCAAGTCCCGCAACATCGCAGGCCCCCGCGTGCTTCTCTGGGCCGATACCTTCAACAATTATTTTCTCCCGGCCACGGCCAAAGCCGCCGTCGATGTACTCGAAGCGGCGGGTTTCCAGGTCATGGTCCCGCGCGCCAACCTTTGCTGCGGACGTCCTCTCTACGATTTCGGCATGTTGGACCGTGCCCAATCTCTGCTTCTGCAAATCCTCGACGAAATCTCGCCCGCCATCGAAGCCGGAATCCCCATCGTCGGCCTCGAACCCAGTTGCGTAGCGGTTTTCCGCGACGAATTGCTGAACCTTTTCCCGCACGATGAGCGCGCTCACGCCCTCTCTCGCCAGACATTCCTGCTCAGCGAATTCCTCGAGATCCACGCCAAAGACGTCCCTCTACCGCGCCTCGAGCGCAAAGCCTTGCTCCACGGCCATTGCCATCACAAGTCCATCATGAAAATGACGGCCGAAGAATCCGTCCTCCGCCGCATGGGCATCGACTTCCAGGCTCCCGCGCCCGGATGCTGCGGCATGGCCGGTTCGTTCGGCTTCGAGCATGATAAGTACAAGATCTCGATGGCCATCGGCGAGCTCGAACTCCTGCCCGCGGTCCGCCACGCCCCTGCCGACTGGCTCATAATCGCCGACGGTTTCAGTTGCCGCGAACAAATCGCCCACGGCTCGCCACGCTACGCCCTGCATCTGGCCGAAGTGCTGCAAATGGCTCTGGCTGGGGAGTCACAGGCGGAATCGAGCCCCTATCCCGAGTCCTGCATGGCGCGTATGCGGGAACAGGAAGTTCGCCAGTCGATGATGCGGGCAGGCGCCGGCATGGCTGCCGTTGTGGCGGGCGGGGCACTGCTGTGGCAGGCCTCCAGGAGGTGGCAAACTGCGAACAGGGGCACGTCACACCTGATTTTCTGACTGAACAAACTGGCAGCTATGCCGCTTCCGCGGCGGGAGGACGCAACAGCAGCAACATCCGCAGATCCATCGCGGAATGGAAGACCACGGGGACCAGCAGATTTCCGGTCAACAGGAACAGGAGGCCGAAGAGCAGGCCACTCACGACGATTGACGCCGCACCACCAGCGCCTAGGTAGAGGTGTTGCAGTCCGAAGATCAGCGCTGAAATGAGCAGCGCGAGAGTGAGATTCAGCGAGAAAGGAAAAACCTGCAGGTAGTGCAGCAGAAAGCCGCGAAAGAGAGTTTCTTCGCAGATTCCGGCTGTGACACAAAGAAAGGCATACCAGCGGCGCTCGGTCCACGTCGCGGGCAAGAAGTAGCTGAGCGATTTCATCGCATCGGCCGACGAGTACCTGCGCGGCTTCTTCGTTACATTCTTCCAGATGGCCACAGCGGCCGGCAGCAGAATTAAAGCCATGAAAATAACAAACACGCCTCCAACCAAGTAGCGAACCCACGCGTGCTCGAACAGCCAGGAGGCCTCATCCGGCGCTGGGCTGATGGTGAACAACGGACGGAAGCCCACGGCCAACAACGCTACGACCGTAGCAGTCCACAACCACGCGCAAAGCGTCTTGTAGTGACGGATTTTTCCCTCCGAGCTGGGGCTTTGCTTCAGTCGGCGCGTGGCGCTATAGTCCCAAAGCGGCGTGACGACAAGCAGGAACAGAAGGAGCAGATCCTGGGTCAGCGCCGCTGCGGAGGTGTAGGGCATGCGAGTGGATTTTCAGCGGACAGTATAGCGAACCACAAGGCCGGTGGGCACTCCCAATTTCTGAAACCCACTACGACTCTGGCTCCGATCTTCTCCCAAGGTCTGGGCGGGCCAGCCTGGGGGTTGCGGCGCTCGCGGCAGGCGGCGCATTACTTTGGCAGCTATCCAGAAAACATTGATTCTAAACTGGTTGGTCTATTCCTATAGCTATGGGCTATGACGCTCCTCTCGTCAGATCGCCCGTCTTCTGGGACAATAGATATCTCGCCGTTCCCCGAGGGTCTCAACCGTCGTAGGGGGCCGAATCTCAGTCATGGACGCGAGAGGCATCGAAACTGATAGACGAACTTATGGATCGCGAACTCGCAACCACCACGGTCGTCGGCAAGGTTCCCGCCGAAGCTTTGCCTACGCTCGTCGCCGCCAAGCTGGCGGACGTTCCCGTTCCCTTGTCCGGTTCGGTGCTGGTGCTGATCCAGTTCGACGTGTGCGAAGAGATTCACCTCGACGAACTTCGCCACATCCTCGGCGCGCGCACGGCTGAAGCGAGCTTCAAACACCTTGCGCCAGGATACGTTCGCTTCCAGCGTCCGCCGGTCGAGGAGGCGCTCGAACCTCTTGTGCTTGAGAGCGGAGAGCGCCTGCAGGGCGAGATCAAGTATTACGACTACGGCGTGGTCAGCGTGGTTTTCGAGCTGCCGTTCTCCGGCGATTGGGATCGCCTGGTGCAACTCTCCAGCCGCTGGGTTTGGGACACGAACTTCGAAAGCCTGGCCACGCGCATCGTGAAACAAAAGCTCGAGCGCGCCGCGCCTGCACTGGTCAAGCCTTACGGCGCGAAGCCTGGCGACGCCGAGTGGCTGCAGGAAGACTATTTCATTTTTCATCTGCGCGAAATTGCCGGCGCGCCTTCGGCCACCGATCTGCTCGCGTCGCAGGGAGATCGCATCTCGCAGGTGGTGCGCGGCGAGACCGTTCCGCTTTCCGACGGCGAACGTCAGGAGATTTTGCAGTCGCGCATTTCCTACTATCCCAACGATCTCGCCGTGATCGGATGGAACGCGGCCTTCATTTACGACAGTCCCTCGGGCGCCGAAACCGCCATTCAACTCCTGCAGTACGCCAACTCGCAGCTGCTCGAATTTCGCCACTACGACGATCTGCTCACGCATCAACTGGAAGACGTTTACGACTTCCTCGACAAAGGCGGACGCGGCCTGTGGTCGCGCTGGCGGACGGCGCGCGCCGCCTCCAAGCTGCACACCGTCTTGCTTGACGTGAGCGAACTCACCGAGCGCGCCGACAACGCCATCAAATTTCTCAGCGACATGTTTTCCGCGCGCCTCTACAAGCTGGCCGCGCTGAAAGTCGGCGTGCCCGACTACAAAGATCTCGTCCAACAAAAACTGCAAACCGCCGAAGAGCTTTACCGCTTCATGGTCGACGAGTTCAACCAGAGCCGCGCCTTCGTGCTCGAACTCATGGTGGTAGTGATCCTGATCATCGAACTGATCTGGATCTTCCGCGGCAAACCTATCTAGGCGATCTCAAGAACCCAATGTTCCGAGTGTTCCCATGGGAACATTGTGCCGAATGTTCCCATGGGAACATTTTGTACTGGCGTGGATGTATGTACATTGACATGTGGAAATCGCTGTAAGTGGAACTAGCGGCGGGAGTTAAGGATGGCTCGCATGCCCTTGAGCACGGGACGCTCAAATTTTCGGCGCCGCCAGCTACCTAGGCTGTTTGTCTCGGAGTAGAATGGCCACCTACAAACGACCCTACTGTCGGCGTCAGCAGTAGTGTCCACCCGCCGAAAATCGCGGCGAGTGGGGCAGCCTCCAGTTGATATGCGGTCGGCAATAAAGCAAAAACACAAAGGATGAAGCTAGCCCCCCAACGGGGCAAATTTGGACACTACCTCATTGTCCCGTACTGTTGAGCAGTACGCTCACCGTGTTGTTATAGTTATTCGTGGTCACAAGGTCTGGCCTGTCGTCTCCGTTGAAATCCCCTACAGCCAGAAATATGGGAGCATCTCCAACTACATAATTCACACCCGCCAGAAAGGTGCCGTCGCCATTGCCATTCAGAATGGTGACTCGTCCCGAGAGGCAGTTCCGGGCAGCGCATGTGATCGCAGCAGCAATGTCCAGCGTACCATCGCCGTTGAAGTCGCCCAGAGCCACAGCTTCCACATCACCTCCGATCGCATAGTCCACGCGGTTGCGGAAGGTGCCGTCGCCATTGCCCAGCAGCACACTTACGGAGTTGCCCGTGACATTTGCCACCGCCAAATCCAGCTTGCCGTCATTATTGAAGTCTCCGACAGCGACCGAATCTGGGAAACTTCCAGTGTTGTAATCGACGTGGGTTCGGAAGGTGCCGTTTCCGTTTCCCATCAGCACACTCACTGAATTGCCAGAATAGTTTGTTACCACCAAGTCAGGATAACCATCCCCGTTAAAATCTCCCACAGCAATTCCGATGGGTTGAAGTCCGACCGGATAGTCCGCACGCGCGCCAAAAGAACCATGCCCATCGCCGAGGAAAATGCCCACCGTATTGCCGAACGAATTCGCCACCGCCAAATCCGGTTTGCCGTCCCCGTTGAAATCACCCACCGCTATTTGGAACGGCTCCGATCCCGTTGCGTAGTCCACTTTGTTCTGAAAAGTGCCATCCCCGTTGCCCAACAGGATGCTCATGGTGTTGGCATAGATGTTCGATACCGCAAGATCCGGCTTGCCATCCAGATTGAAGTCTCCTATTGCTACCGACACAGGAGTGATTCCGGTCGCGTAAACCTGAGGAGGGCGGAAGGTCCCGTCTCCATTGCCCATCAGGACGCTAACCGAGCTTGCCTGCTCGTTCGCCACCACCAGGTCGGCTTTCCCGTCAAGGTTAAGGTCTGCAGACACCGCCGAATAGAGGTTGTCCCCCGAGGCGTAGTCCGTCCTGGCGTAGAAGGAACCGTTTCCGGCTCCAAGCAGCACGCTCACTGTCGAGCTGCCATAATTCGTAACTGCAATATCGAGCTTGCGATCACCGTTAAAATCTCCAACAACCGGTTGGCGGGGCGAACTCGCCGTCCCGTAAGTTACGATGCTGGTTGCAAAGGTGCCATCCCCGTTGCCCAGCAGTACGCTGACGTTGTTACCCTCTTCGTTAGTAACGACGATATCCAGTTTGCCGTCGCCGTTGAAATCCCCCAACGCTGCTGCGAACGGCGTAGCTCCAGCCGAGTAGAATGTCGGCGGCTGAAAGGTTCCGTCACCGTTGCCCAACAGCACAAACACTTCGTCGGCAATCTCGATCAGGTCCTGCTTCCCATCATTATTCACGTCGGCCGCGGCCAAGAAAGTGGCAGAAAAACCGGCCGAATACTCGATGTGCCCGCCGAACGTGCCGTCACCGTTGCCCAGAAGAATCGAGAGGTGAGAAAACTTGTCTGTTACCGCCAAGTCCAATTTGCCGTCACGATTAAAGTCTGCGACCGCAATTGTTTCGGGGTATGGCTTGGTCGCGGAGTCTATGTGTGCTCGAAAGCTACCGTCGCCGTTACCGAGCAGCACACTCACGGTGTCGCTCGCGGAGTCTGTCACCACCAAGTCCGGCTTGCCATCCCCGTTAAAATCGCCGACCGCTACTGAGGAGGGGTGAGTGCCCGTGGCATAGTCCCCGTTGGGTGAGAACGTGCCATCGCCGTTACCCAACAGCACGCTCACGGTGTTATCGCCGAGATTCGCTACGACCAAATCCAGCTTGCCATCCCCATTGAAATCCGCTATTGCCAGTGACGAAGGCGTTTTCCCGGTGCTCCCCTCGAAGACAGCAGCGAATGTGCCATCGCCGTTTCCAAGCAATACCGAGACTGTATCTTTGCCCACATTAATGACGGCAAGGTCGGGTTTGCCGTCGCCATTGAAATCTCCTGTCACGATGGAGAGTGGGTTCTTGCCGCCAAAGTAGATCTGCGCAGCCTCCCGGAACTCTCCTCCGAACGCCGCCGGCGCTTCGATCAATGAATAGGCAATAACCAAAAAGAACAGTGAGGCCTTGGACATGAGTCACTCCTGGGCAATTCGAGGCTGGGTTTTAGACCTGCAGCTTCGCGCTCGGAAGCGGCAGGGGGATAAGTATGCAAAGAAGTGAAGCGGGCGTCAAGGGAACTGAACAAACTTGCGACACGTGGCGTTGGCAGCGGGCCCCGGGGAATCGGAGTCAATGACAAAGTCAAAATCAAAGGCGACGGACAGGAGTGTCCGTCCCACACGGTCGAAATCCCCGTCCGAGCGGAGCTTGGACGGGGCACCCCCGAAGATAAATCTCTATCCCTTTACGATCTTCTTTGCGCCTGCGTCCCAGACTGCGGCGCTCTTGTTGAAATAGGCGAAGTTGGCGAGATGGCAGCCGAGGGCCGCGTTGTTGCCGAACATTTCATTCTCCACCGTGGGCTTGCGAGTGCGGACGGCATTGAAGAAGTTGGCCTGGTGGTCGGGAATGTCGCTATAGCCGGCAGGAAGCGCGAAAGTCTCCGCCTCGGCGTCCACTTTCGAATCGAGCGGCGCGGGCAGCGGATTTTCCGCGTGCCACTGCTTCAGATATTGTTCGCGCAAGTTCTCGGGCCAGCCGAAAGTCGAGTATCCCTCCGGTTTCGGACGCGTATCTTGCGGCTGATACGTCAACGTGGAATCTTTGATGATCAGCGTGCCTTTGGTGCCGTAGAAACCGATGAACTCGCCGCCGTCGTTGTTCAAGTTGCAGCGCAGGGAAACGCGGAAGTTGGGATAGTCGTAAAAAGTTTCGATCAGGTCGGGGAATTCGCGGCCATCCTTGAAATGGAAAAGGCCGCCGCTGGATTGGGCGCGCTGCGCGACAGTGGTTGTGCCGGTGATGAAATGAATGCCGGAAATCAGGTGAACGAAAAGGTCGCCGGCCAAACCCTCGCCGTAGTCAGTGAAGCAGCGCCAGCGGAAAAAGCGGACCGGATCGAACGGCCGTTTCGGCGCACCGTCGAGGAAGGTATTCCAGTCGATGGTTTGCTCGCTCGCGTCGGGCGGAATCGGATAGACCCACGCGCCGCTCGGCGAATTGCGATCCCAATACGCGTCGATGGCGAAGACTTCGCCCAATTTGCCGGAATCGTAGATCTCTTTCGCCTTTAGATAAAGGATGGAGCTGACGCGCTGGCTGCCGATCTGCACCATGCGGCCCGCCTTGTGCGCCGCGTCAATCATGACGAAGCCATCTTCTACGGTGTGCGACATGGGCTTCTCGCAATACACGTCTTTGCCGGCGGCGCAGGCGTCGACGAAAACCTTGCGGTGCTGATGATCGGTGACGGCGACGATAACTGCGTCGACGTCTTTGCGGTCGAGGATCTCGCGATAGTCTCGCGTGGTGGGGACGCTGCTGTTCTTCACGGCTTCGCGAGCGGCTTGATGCCGCGCATCGTAGAGGTCGCAAACGGCAACGCACTCAATGCCAGGCACGCGGAGCGTGGCCTGCAGTAATTCGCATCCCCGGATGCCGGTGCCGATGGATGCAAAGCGCACCGTGTCGCTGGGCGCGACGGGACGTGCGGCCGCGGACAACAGATGAGGCTGCAGCAGTGTGACCTTCGCGGCGGCGCCCACAGCGAGAGCTCCGCTGCCGATGTGCATGAATTGACGACGAGTCAGAGAATGTTTGCCCATGTTAGTTTTCGCCTCCGATGAATGCAGCATCGTGGCTGCATTCACGATCACATTCCTTTTACGGCTGCTGATTATGTCACAAGATGGGAGCCAATGACGAGAAGTTGAGAATCGGCAGTCTCAGCCGGTCAAGGAGGCCCGCCGACAAGCGAGAATGAACTGGTCAAAACCTCAGCCTTGTCCTTATGCTGAGGGGCTGCGTGAAATCGTATTGGTTGTGGAGAATCTGATGCGAGGACTGAAAGACAAGCGCGTCTTGGTTACGGGAGGCGCGAGCGGAATAGGCGCGGCCACGGCTGCGCGGTTTCTGGAAGAAGGCTCGCAGGTTTGGGTGCTGGACCGCGACGCCGCGGGATGCGACGCGATCCGGCGGCAGTTACCGGCTTTGGCCGGAACTGTGACTGCGGACGTGTCGGACCTCAAGCAGGTGCAGGGTGCATTCGCCGAGGCGGTGCGCCGGATGCAAGGCGTAGACGTGCTCATCAACAATGCCGGCATCAGCATTCGCCACAATTTTCTGGACATCACTCCCGAGGAATGGGACAAAGTCATCGCGGTCAATCTCACCGGCGTGTTCTACGTGGCGCAAACTGCGGCGCGGCACATGTGGCAGCGGGGCAGCGGCGTGATTCTGCAAACGGCTTCCACGAACGGGATCGTAGGACAACCTTATTACGCCGACTACAACGCGACCAAGGCGGGAGTGATTGAGCTAACCAGGACCATGGCGCTGGAACTGGCGCCGAAAGTGCGGGTGTGCGCCGTGGCTCCGGGATACGTGCTCACACCTATGCAGCGCGCCGAATACACCGACGCAATGCTCGATGAAGTAAATCGCAAAATTCCTCTGCAGCGGCACGCCCAGCCGGAAGAGATTGCGGGGCTGTTCGCATATTTGGCGTCGGACGACGCAGCCTACGCGACAGGGCACGTGTTCACGATGGATGGCGGCGAAACGGCCGGGGGATTGGCCAGCCGATAAGAGGCGTGCGAGCGAAGCGTGCGGGAACGTTTCTTAGCCCCGCGCAAATCTGGCCGCCAGGCGCGCGAGACGGACTGCACGGTAGAGCGGGAACAACGGGGCGGGTAAGCGGAGGGCGTGCCATTCTCCGGGACCTGGGGTGAAGGTGAGGCGCGTGAGGAAACGTATGCGGTCGGTCCAGCGCTCACGCAGGCGCATCATCAGGTGGAAGTAGGACCACTGATCTTGTTCGTAGGAAACCCCACGGGCTATGGAAACGCCGATTTCATCGGCGAAGGCGAGCACGGCGCGGTCAGCCAGGATTGCGTTGTCCATCGCCGCGGGGAGTGGCGCTCCCAGCAGGCGTTTGGTCAACAACAGTGTCAGGCGCAGGATGCGTTCAATGCCACACTCTTTGGCTCGCGCCACGATCCACGGCCAATTCAGATTTTGGCGCTTCAGGAGTTGCGCAACGTCGCAGAGCCAGAGGATGCGCCCCCAGACATGTTTCGCGGCGTGCACCGACAAAACCAGCAGAAGATCTTCGGGCGAGGGGGTGGGAACCGGATGACCGGAAACTGAAGCCGCGACTGCGCGCTGGAAAAGACCATCCATATCGAAGTTGACGGCGTAGAAGTGCGGCTGCAGCGACCATTGCAACTCCAGCAGATTGCAGCCGGCGGGGCTATCGAAGGTGCATTCGTATCCGGAAGCGAGATAGGCCGCATCGAGGGCGGCGGGGATCGCGAGGCGCGGCGTGTAGGCCAGATCGTGCACGACACTCTTGACGCGGGCAACGTCGCGCGCGCGGACAAACAAATCGATGTCGCCGGATTGGCGCAGCGCCATGTCGCCGTACAAATTTTCGGAAAGAACCACGCCTTTGTAGGGAATCACTGTGATGGCGAGGGGCGCGAGACAATCGAGGATGCGGATCAGTTCGCGCGTCAGGTACAGCGATTTGTGAATGTTGGCTTCGTAGCGCCGGCGGAGCGTTGCCAGGACGGACGTGGGAAGGCCGTCGCCCACGCGCAGAAGATTTTGATACAGCAACGAGGAGGTTCCGTGATGATCGGCCAGGCGGAGAAAACAATCCCATTGCGGCGACCGCTGCAAAATCGAGCGAAGGCGCTGGGGAGCGTGGCGGACTGGGTCGGGGGAACTGCCGGCCAACAGAAGATCCCACTCTGCGCTGGTTTCTACGCCCGGGGCGGATCGCGTTGCCGGTGCCGCAGCTTCCTCATGCGAGAAAAAGGTCTCGCCTGGCTTGTCTGCCGTCCCGGGCGGATCGGCTGGGTGGATGCGCTTCGCGGCAAGTGCGGAGGGGCCGTTCACTGGTTCAGACACCTTAGATCAGTAGCAGAGAAGATACAAGGTCGATTCGACTCGCGAGCTGACGCCCTCGCATCGCTTCTCCGACAACACTCCGTTCTCGCACACCTGCTCAGGCGGTCCGTTCGGCGGATGAGGAATGTCTCAAGCGCTGTTTTTGAGACACCACCGGAGAACTGAGCTTGCCTTGACCCTGGTTACTATCGTCACCGGTGCTTCCCATTCTGAAAGTAAAATCGGCTTCGGCTCTGGCAAACTGACGAGTAGATCCTGGGCCTATCCAGCCTGGCGTAAGAAACTCACAAATGGAACTATCGACACCCCGAATCGCCCGGCGCAGTACGCGCGTGCGCGTGGAGATTCCGGTCATGGTCACCAGCCTCGACCGGCTGCGCCCCTTTGCGGAGAAGTGCGTGGTTCTGGTGGTGAGCGCGCAAGGCTGCGGATTCCGCAGTTCGCAGGCGTTGCAGATTGGAACTCCGGTGCTGCTGAGCGAGTTGCCGGCAGGAAGCGGTTCCGGCCGCGTGGCCAATTGCCTGCCTCTGGGGGAAGAGGGGAAACAATTCCTGATCGGTGTGGCGCTTTACAATCATGGAAATGTGTGGGGCGTTGCCGATCCGCCGGACGACTGGAACATCACACCGGAGTCCTCGGCGGCGGCCGCACACAACGCTTCTGCTGCCCACAACAAGCAAACCTGGCCTTACAACTTGTTCACCGGTAGTGGGGAAGGTCACCCCAGAAGGTAAATCGGCGCCGCAGGATCACCTCAGATTGTTCCGTTGATGCTGCCCGGAGAGCATTCTTTCGTAACCTCGCTCCCATGGCGCCGAGGTGCCATACTTCAACCACATATGTGTCCGGCCACGGAATCGGTCACGCCACGGCTGCCTTCTGCCCGACTGCAAACTGACCAGCCACGCCCGTTTCGGGTGAAACTGCGCGGATCTGTCCTGGCGCTGATCCAGCTTCCCAATCGCCGCGAGGTGCGCGGCAAACTGCATCAGCTCTCGAACACCGGTGGTTTAATGAACCTGGAGAAGACGCTGGATGAGAAACTGAAAGTAGATTTGATTTTTCAGATCGGCGACACCACCGTCCGCGAAAAAGCGGAAATGTTATTTCCCATGTGGGCAACCCAGGGGTGGCTCCAGCCGTTCCGCTTCATTGATCTCTCGGAGGCGAGCAAGAGCGCGCTGCAGAGCGGCTTGCTGGCGTTTGTGCAGGAATTGAAAGATGACGAAGTGTAATCCACGATTGACCCCATCTGACTCCGCCGCACGATACGAATCCCGATAACCGCGGCATTGTTTAATCGAGTAATTTTCTTCGAGTCGACAAGGCTTGCGGTTCCTGATCTACAGGAAAAACAAACATCCATTTCAGAGAGCCAGATAGACTGGATCGCTTGGGCCGCAGCCGTTTTGGTTTTCCATCCTGACTGCTGTGTTCTTCAATCGTGAAAGGACTTCCGACATGCAATTTGTGGACAAGGCATTGGCTCGCCGGTTTGAATCGGCGGAAGAGATGCCGCAGGTTCTCTATGTGCGAGTGTTTCAGAAGGTGCATCCTGAGATCGGCGCCGCAGAGGAAGAGATTTGTGGCGGGCACATGATATTCGCGGGCGTGGGATCGCCCATCGGGCGGGCCGTGGGCATGGGGGTGGACCGGCCGTTTACCGCAGACGATCTCGATCGCGTGGAGCAGTTCTACCGCGCGCGTAACGCTCCGTCGCAGTTGGATGTGTGTCCGCTGCACGATCCCGAGCTGTTCGAGATGTTTAAGGAGCGCGGCTATAGCATCGCAGAACTGAACAATGTGCTCTACCGCGCGTTGGATGTGGACGAAAAATTCCCTCCGGTCCCAGTGGGATGCGAGATTCGCTGCGGCCGCGCCGACGAAGCGGAAGCGGCGTCCGGCATCGTGGAGCGCGCATTCTTTCCCGAAGGCGCTCCCAAGGAATTCGCCGGGCTGCTGACGCCGCTGTACCAGATGGAAGACGGATTGACTTTTGTCGCGAGCATCGGCGGAGAAATGGCGGCTTGCGGCGCGGGTCTGATCATCCGCGAGCAAAAAGTCTTCGCGCTGTTCGGAGCCGGGACCAGAATCGAGTTTCGCGGCCGTGGCCTGCAGACTGCGCTGCTGCGGGTCCGTATGGCCGCTGCGGCCGAAGCAGGATGCGAATATGCAGTCATCGTCACCCGCGGCGGCGCACCTCGCAGCGCAATGCCGAGCGGCTGGGCTTTCGCGTGGCGTATAGCAAGGTCACGGTCATTAAGAATTGGCCGCAGTAGAGTGGTCGTGTTGAAATGCGTAATGGGGCAATCCTAATAACGGGGTACGTGCAAGAGGATGACCGGCGTGAGGAATGCGGTGGGATGGGCCATACGTGGTGGAGTCGCGCGGAAACGGGCAAACGTTCCACACCCGTTTGCGCGGAGGATGCGTCGCGCCTTTCTTCTCGCCGCGATCGCGGTCCTGGCAACTTTGGCCTGGGGAACTTTGCCTGCAATTGCGCAAGGCGGCCCTCCCATGCAAACGGACGATCCGGGCACGCCCGGCAACAACAACTGGGAAATCAACGTGGCCTACACGGCGGATCGAAGCACAGACTTGAACGTGTACAGCGCGCCGATCCTGGATATTAACTACGGCGTGGGACCGCGAATCCAATTGAAGTACCAGGTGTCCTACGTATTGCAGAGCACGAACGGCGGTCCGATCGAGAGCGGACTGGGCAAATCGCTCGCGGGCGTGAAGTGGCGCTTCTACCAAAACGACAAGTATAAGTTGAACATCTCAACCTATCCGCAGCTTGAGTTCAACAATCCCACGGATTCGGTGAAGCGCGGCCTGGCCGACGCGGGCACGCGCTTTCTTTTGCCATTCGAGGTTACGAAGGATGTCAGAGGGCTGGAATTGAACGTCGAGGCTGGCACATGGTTTTCAGGGGACGGAGTCGATGGGCACGTGCTCGGATTTGCCGTGGGGCATCAGATGACCAAATCGCTGGAATTGCTGGCTGAGGTCTACAAGCTCACCGACCGGGCGCCGGGAACGGAGTTTGCGACCGACTACGGTTTCGGCGGCCGCTATGATTTGCACAAAGGAGTGCTGCTTATTTTTGAGGCAGGCCGCGGTTTCGGCGGTCCCGCGGGCCAGCAGCCGAACTTCTTCGGATATTTCGGTTTGCAGTTTCAGATCGACCACGGCAAGCCGAATTAACTTTCTGAGCTGGCGCACAAGCGCGGTAGAATCTGACTGAGATGGCTTTCAAAGTCTTCCTGATCTGCGGTACAGACCCGAGCGAGCAGGTTGCTGCATGGCGCCTCCAGACGCTTGCAACCTCCTATGGGATGCATGTTTCCGTCCCGAATCGTAACGGGTTCATGGAGGAGATGATCGATCAAGTTCGCCGTGCCATTGATCAGTCCGACTGCGTCCTTGCGATCATAACCAGCGATATCCGGCGGAAGGGCGCAGTGGAGACGGAGCTGAACTACGCTCTGGCGCAGGGCAAGCCCATTGTTCCCATTGTTCTGGAGGGCGTTGCGCTTCCCGCAACTCTTAGGAAGCTTCCGGTATTCCAGTTCTCTCCCTGGAACACGGGCGAGGTCGAAACCAAGGTCGTCGAGTTTCTCAAACAGCAGGAATTGAGCCAGGAAACCGTGCAATCGATGGCGGCGTTTGTCCTGGCTGCGCTTGGCGTCTTCCTGCTCGCCGCTCTCGCCGAGAAGTAATGCGAATTGCGATCATCGACAGTTCCTGCCTGATTTGCCTTGTCCACCTTAATCTCGCCTCGAAGCTGGCGCATTACTTCGACGTTGTTTACGTACCCCGTAGTGTCCAGATTGAATTTAACAGGAAGCATCGATCTCGATATCGGCTGAACAAACTGTTTGAAGCGGGCGTCTTCCAGAAATGCATGTGCAAGGACGAAACCAACTTTCGATTGCTGAGTGCAGAGCTCGATGCTGGTGAGGCGGAAGGATTGGTCCAGGCTCAGGAGCGAGGGGTGGAATTTTTCCTGGTCGATGAGCGGAAGGCTCGGGAGATTGGTGTGAGACAGGGCTTAACTCGGTACGGCACGGTGCGGCTGCTCGCACGGTTTTGCCTGGAGGGATACGCAGAGGATATATAGGCTCTGGTGCGGAGACTGAGGAGGGAGCGGGACTTTCGCATTGGCGATGAGGTCGTCCGGAAAGCGATCGCATCCGCGGAGATGCCAATCGGTAGATTCTTCGACAGTGAGAGCATTCCATGAACGTTGAATCCATTCGCCAATACTGTCTGGCCTTCCCCCGTGCGACCGAGAATCTGCAGTGGGGCGATGATCTTTGTTTCAAGATTGGCGGGAAGATTTTCACCATCGTCGGCTTGGACAATCCACGGCTGTGCTTCAAATGCACGCCGGAGATGTTTGCCGAGTTGATCGAGCGCGAGGACATTCGTCCCGCGCCATACGTCGGGCGCTACAAGTGGGTGATGCTGGACCGGCTGGACGCGCTTGGCAGCGCCGAGCTGCAGGAATTGATCCGGCAATCATATGAGATGGTGGCGGCGAAGGCGCCGAAATCGAAGCGCGCGACCGGCAATAAAAAAGTGAAGACGAAATCAAAGACGAAGGCGAAGGTGAAGGCCAAAGCTTCTCCTTCACGTCGCGGCAAGAGGTGAGCGGCCGCGCACGTTGTGAGCGTCAATCGCTTGATTTGACTCTCGTACCGCTGTCGGCTAGCCTCAAGAGGCTGCCCGAGCCTGCCGTTGTTTATCCGTGTCCGTGGGCAGGATCTGATTGCTGAATGCGACCCCGGCACAAATCATTGATTCTGTTGCGGATGGCAGTGCTCGCGGCCTGTGGCGCGCCCTTCGCCAGCGCCGCCAACCAACCCGTTCACTCGGCTCACGCTATCGTGGTCAGCGCTCACGAGCTGGCCTCGCGCGCCGGAGTTGAAATCATGCAGGCCGGAGGCAACGCGGTGGACGCCGCGGTTGCCACGGGATTTGCCTTGGCCGTGGTTCATCCGCCAGCGGGAAATCTGGGCGGCGGCGGATTCATGTTGATCCGCATGGCCGATGGCAAAACGCACTTCCTCGACTATCGCGAAAAAGCTCCCGCGGCGGCAACCCGCGACATGTATCTGGACGCGCAGGGCAACGTGATCGAAGACGCGAGCGTGATTGGCTACAAAGCGATCGCGGTGCCGGGATCGGTTGCGGGCATGATTTATGCCGAGCAGAAATATGGCAAGCTGAAGCTGAAGCAGGTGATGGCTCCGGCCATTCGACTGGCGCGCCAGGGTTACGCACTCACCTGGGAAGAAGCGCGGGATTTTCAGAACGACAAACACCTGGGCGGCTTCCCGGAGTCGCGCCGCATCTTCCAGCGCGACGGCAACTACTACCAGCCGGAAGAAATTTTCCGCCAGCCCGAACTCGCGCGTACATTGCAGCGAATCGCCGACAAGCCCGACGATTTTTATCATGGAGCCATGGCGCGCGAACTGGCCGCCGCGATTCAAAAAGGTGGAGGCATCATTACTGCCGACGACCTCGCGCACTATGAAGTGAAAGAGCGCGAGCCGGTTCGCGGAACCTATCGCGGATACGAAATCATCAGCGCGCCGCCGCCCTCTTCCGGCGGAACGGTTCTGATCGAGTCGTTGAATATTTTGGAAGGCTACGATCTTGTGAAGCTCGGCGACCGCTCGGCGGAGTCGATTCACTTCACGGTAGAGGCCTTCCGGCGGGCGTTCTACGACCGCGCGGAATTCCTGGGTGATCCGGACTTTTCGAAGGTCCCCGTAGCCCAGCTCATCGACAAGAGATACGCAGCCGCATGGCGCGAAACCATCGAGCCGGATCACGCCAGCGCCAGCAAAGACTTGCAGCGTCCCGCCATTTTCAGCGCGCTGGAGCAGTACGCCGCGGCGCATCCGCAACCGCTCTACACGCACGAAGGCACGCACACCACGCATTATTCCGTGGTGGATGCCGAGGGCAACGCGGTAGCCGTAACCACCACGATTAACGACTGGTTCGGCTCGCGCGTCACCGCCGAGGGTCTGGGCTTCTTGCTGAACGATGAAATGGACGACTTCTCCGCAAAACCCGGCGTGCCGAATTCTGACGGCCTGATCCAGGGTTCGGCCAATGCCATCGGTCCGGGCCAACGTCCGCTGTCGTCCATGACTCCGACGATTGTGGTGCACGATGGCAAGCCGTTTCTGGTTCTGGGCTCGCCCGGCAGTTCGAAGATCATCACCACCGTGGCCAACGTTCTGATCGGCGTGATCGACTACGGCATGAACATTCAGGAGGCGGTGAACGCTCCGCGCTTTCACAACCAGTGGCTGCCCGACGTGGTGAATGTCGAACAATGGTTTTCGCCGGACACAGTCCGGATCCTGCAGCAGATGGGTTATAAAATTGACATCGGACTGCACGATGGCTCCTACGTATCGTCTTACTGGAGCGACGCCGAATGCATTGCCATTGACCGGAAAACCGGCGAACGCCTGGGAGCCAGCGACGGCAGAAACAACGGAAAGGCGGTGGGATACTGATGCTGAGAGCGGTTTCCACCTATATCTATGTACAGGAACGGCTGCACCCCGGTTTGCTCGACGGCCTGGTGCGCGGCGGCGCGCAGGCGATTGAGATTTTCGGCGCGCGGCAGCACTTCGATTACGCCAATCGCAAGGCGCATATCAAGGAGATCGCCGAGTGGTTCCGCTCCAGCGGGATTCCGCTCAACTCGGTGCATTCGCCGCTCTATCCCGACTATGAGTGGGGACGCGCCGGCGCGCCGCCGGTGAACATTGCCTCGACCGACCGCGCCGGGCGGGTCGATGCCATGGACGAAATCAAGCGCGCGCTCGAAATCGCCGAGCAGATTCCGTTCCGTTTTCTGGTGCAGCATCTGGGGGCGCCCAACGACTCGTTCGACGAAAAAAAGTTCGAAGCGGCCATGACCTCCATCGAACACCTGCGCGCCTTTGCCAAGCCCCTGGGCGTGTGCATTTTGCTGGAGAACATTCCCAACGAGCTTTCCACGCCGGAGAGGCTGATAGAGATGATTCATGCGGCGCACTTTGACGACGTCGGCATCTGTTTCGACGTGGGCCACGCGCACCTGATGAGCTCGGTCCGAGAGGCCTTCGGGGTCTTGCGCCCGCACATTCGTTCCACGCATATCCACGACAACGACAAAGAGAAGGATTCGCATCTGTGGCCGGGTTTGGGCACGGTTGACTGGAAGGAAGCGATGGAACTGCTGCGCTCCGCGCCGCAGACACCGCCGCTGCTGCTGGAAATCGAAGGCGAGGATAAAGTGAATCCAGTAGAAAAAATTCGCGAGACATTCGAGAAGCTGGAAGGGATTGAGTAATTGAGTGATTTTGCGATTTTGCGATTGAAAAATCGTCCGACGCTTTTTCTGCCAATGACTCAATCGCCCGATCACACAATCGCAAAATTCTTTTTGACACGATGATGACCACAGCCGCGAACGCCAGCAGCATCGTCCCCAGGAAGATTCGCGTGATTGGCGTGCCGCTCGACCTCGGCCAGTCGCGTCGCGGAGTCGATATGGGGCCTTCCGCCGTGCGCGTGGCCGGGCTCGAAGCGCGCCTGGAAGCCTTGGGGCACGAGGTCGAAGATGGCGGCAACGTTGCCGTGGCCATCGCCGAACAGAAAACGGAAGGCGATGCCCGCGCCAAATATCTTAAAGAAATCACGGCGACCTGCACCAAACACGCGGAGTTGGTGGTGAAGACGCTCGAAGCCGGGAAAACCCCGCTGGCGCTGGGCGGCGATCACTCAATGGCGGCCGGCACAGTGTCTGGCGTGGCCGAGTTTTACCGCCGCCAGAACCAGCGCGTCGGCCTGATCTGGATCGACGCTCATACCGACATCAACACTCCCGAAACTTCGCCCAGCGGCAACGTTCACGGCATGCCGCTGGCCGCGCTGCTCGGCCTGGGCCCGCCGGAACTGGCCAACATTTTCGATTTCTCGCCCAAGGTTAGGCCGGAAAACTGTGTGCTGGTCGGCGTGCGCGATATCGATGCCGTAGAAAAAGAAAACGTCCGCCGCGCCGGCATCGGCGTTTTCACCATGCGCGACATCGACGAGCGCGGCATGAGAACCGTGATGGAAGAAGCTCTGCGCCTGGCCGGACGCGGTACCGCCGGCTACCACATTTCGCTCGACATGGATTGGATCGACCCCGAAGACGCGCCGGGAGTGGGCACTCCGGTCCGCGGCGGCGCAACTTATCGCGAAGCGCATCTCGCCATGGAAATCATTGCCGACCATGGCCGCATGTTGAGCTTCGAGATTGTCGAAGTGAATCCAGTGATCGACGAACACAATCGGACGGCCGATCTGGCGGTGGAGTTGGCGCTGTCGGCGTTCGGGAAGAAGATATTGTAGAAGCTCGCATCTGTATTATTCCCGAACTAGGAATAGGTTGTAAATTTCGGACCGTTCTGTACTCAATTCGCGCACGCAACTCGTACAATTTGCTCGGAGGTTTTGTATGAGAATTCTTGGCGCGATGCTTCTCGTCTCCTCGCTGACAACGTTCGGATTTGCGCAGGGCTATCACCGATCATCCACCTACGGATCGTACGGTACCGGCTCAAAAGCGAGCAGTACGACCGTGCATAACTATTCGAAGCGCACAGGGCAGTACGTGAGTTCATATCACCGTACTACCAGAGACTCGACCCAGCGTAACAATTACAGCGCTAGAGGCAACTACAATCCTCACACTGGGAAATACGGGACTAAGCCTGTAGCACACTAGCGTGATTGAAGACACAGAAGCGATCGAATCGAGATCTCGGATGGCCGGTGAGATGGAGAACGTCTATTGTTTTCAACTGGGCAACAGCGATTGCTTTAAAGTGGATCGGACGAAGAACTCGCCCGAGGATCGAAGGCGCGCGTTCTCCACAGGCTCGTCTGAGAGTCTCAAGCTCTACCGGACGGTCGAAACCGAGTATGCATCTGAATTAGAAAAGTACATTCATCAACTCTTGGACGCGAAGCGGGCGGAGAACGGTGAATTCTTTCACGTTGCCGCTCAAGAATTAGATCTCGCAATAGAAGATGCGCGAGCCTTCGTAGATAAGGTTCAGCCAGTTATCTATCAGGCGGAGCAACTGCGCAAGGAAAGCCGTCTAAATGAAGTAGTGGTAGAACCCTGCGACGAGATTTTCCAAGTCTATCAGCGGCTTAGAAAAGTGCGCCGCGACCGATACCTGATCGAGCAGGAGATTGCTTTTCTCGAGAGCACAATCCAAGTAGCAATAGGCAGAAACGCGGCTATGCGGGGAGTAGCATCCTGGCGATGGCAAGATCGCTATACGATCGACACAGAGCGGTTTAGGGAAGAGCAGAACGAACTGTACCAAAGATATAAACGAAGCTCAGGCAGTCGTAGATTCTGCTTGGAAAGAGTTGACCTTAGCAAGGCAGCATAACGGCTAAGAGACAGGATTATGGGTGTGCCTGGGAGGGACCACCTCGAACGTTGACCCGCCGCCGTTAACTCATGCCTTTGCGGCCCCGACTACCTCTGCTACGATCAACACATGGCAACACCAAAACGTCAGCGGCGAACCGGAGCAGCCTTACCCGCTGCCGCCCGCAAAGCACCCGCCTCGAAAAACAAGTCTCTTCCTAATCTCTACGCCCGCCTCGAAAAGACCCGTCCCGGCTCGCAAGAGTCCAAACGCATTTCCCGCCAAATCGTGGACGCCATCGGTTAACTCCCAGCTTCGGTTTTCCACACCCTCCATGTTCACTTAACCTTGCCCCAGATCTCCAAATATTCAATACTCATCCCAGAGCAGGAACAAAAAACGCCGGAACTGCGCGAAAGTCCTTGCGGCTCAAGATCTTGCCCGTAACTGATTGCAGCCCATGGATTAAATCGCAAAATCCCGCTAAGCCTCTGATTCCAACAGACCGAGGGGTATACGGGTGGGGTACAGAATAGGAGATAGTCATGGTCCGTTTGCCGAATAAGTGTCAGCACATCATGGCCAATGGCGCCCACTGCGGGTCGCCTGCCATGCGCCGCAGCCCGTTCTGCTACCACCACAAGCGCCAGCGCGAACAGCGCCTCGAACTCGAGGCCGATCGCGTCCGCAACAACCGTGATGTCCCCTTCCATCCCGCCCTTGAAGACGCAGACTCCATTCAGGTCTCGCTCGCTCAGGTCATGCGTCTGCTGGCCGCCGGCCAGATCGACCGCAAAACCGCCAGCCTGATGCTCTACTCCCTGCAAATCGCCACCACCAACCTCCAGCACACCACCTTCGGCCCGGCAGGATTCAGCGAAGCTCCTCGCGCACCAGCCCCGCAATTGACGCCCCGCTCCCCACGCCCTCACACTGAAGGGTCATGAAGAAGATTCGCGTCGGTATCTTATTCGGCGGGCGCAGCGGCGAGCATGAAGTTTCGCTGCTCTCGGCTGCTTCCGTCCTCAACGCGATCGACAAAGAAAAATACGAGGTCGTGCCCATCGGCATCACCAAAGATGGCCGATGGCTGACGGCCGGCGACGCGCAGAATCTGCTGAAGGGCAAAAAGGCCCAACAAGCGGAAACTCATTTGCGCGCGGGCGATCCCGAAACCACTCCCGGCGCGGCTGTACTCGCGCAAGGCGAGTCGGTGGTTTTTCCGCCCGAACCGGTTCACCGCGAGAGCGGCCTCGTCCCGTTTCAAAGCGATGCCGCACTCGCCCGCCGCGCCAGCGACCGCGCCATCAACGTCGACGTCATCTTCCCCGTTCTGCACGGCACTTTTGGCGAAGACGGAACCATTCAGGGATTGCTCGAACTCGCCGACATTCCCTACGTGGGCGCGGGCGTGCTCGGCTCCGCCGCCGGAATGGACAAAGACATTATGAAGTCGTTGTTCCTCGCCGCCGGCATACCCATCGTGAAACATGTCACCATCTTGCGCAGCGCGTGGGAAAAAGAGCCGAAGAAGGTTCACAAGCTGGTCGAGAGCAAACTGAAATATCCCGTGTTCGTGAAGCCCGCGAATCTAGGCTCGTCGGTTGGAATCAGCAAGGCACACGATCGCAAAGAACTTGGCCCGGCGATCGAAGAAGCCGCAAAGTTCGACCGCAAGATCGTCATCGAACAAGGCGTCGGCGGCAAGAAGCACAAGGCTCGTGAGATCGAATGCTCGGTTCTCGGCAATGACGATCCCGTGGCGTCGCTGCCGGGCGAAATCGTTCCCGGCAAGGAGTTCTACGACTACACTGCCAAATATCTCGACGAGGGCTCACAGCTGATTATCCCCGCCAAGCTCACCAAGTCAGAAACAAAAAAAGTTCAAACCCTCGCCGTGCAGGCCTTCAAAGCCGTAGATTGCTCCGGCTTGGCGCGCGTGGATTTTCTGATGGATGCAACAACGAAGAAGATCTATCTCAACGAGATCAATACGATGCCCGGCTTCACTGCGATCAGCATGTATCCCAAGCTGTGGGCGGCGTCGGGATTGTCATATCCCGACCTGATCGTCCGCCTGATTGAGCTTGGCATCGAGCGCCACGCCGACAAAAAGAAGAATCAATACAGCCGTTAAGAGCACGTTTGCCCGCGCGATTTTGATGACTGCTTGATCTTAGCCGAGCCAATCCCAAAGCCTCTTCCGCGCATGTGGCTTCGTGCCCTTTGTGGTTCCCTGAGACAGAAACCGCCCCACTCCGTTTGCCCACTTGTGAACACCAATGGGACAATAGACGCTATGCAAAGAACCCTAACGATAGCGGTAAACACATTGACAGCAGGACTAATGATGCTGGGGATTGCCCACGCCCAAACCCCGCAAGCTCCCGCAGCCACAACTCAGCCGGCCGCTCCGGCAAAAGCGCAGACTCCTGCGGCCAAGCCTCATTCAACCACTGCATCGAAAACCGCGGCGCCGTTGGTTTTGAAAACGGAGAAAGACAAAGTCAGCTACGCGCTCGGAATGAGCATCGGCGCCAACGTGCATAAACAAGGTGTCCCGGTGGATCCCGCCATTCTGCTCAGAGGCTTTAAGGATGGCATGGCGGGCGGCAAGACCCTGATGACCGAAGATGAAGCGCGGGCCGCTATGATGGCGGTGCAGACCGAGCTGCGCAAAAAACAGCAAGAGAAGATGCAAGAAGCCGGCGCAGCCAACAAGAAAGAAGGCGAAAGTTTTCTGGCTGCCAATAAAACCAAGGACGACGTAGTCACTCTGCCCAGCGGCCTGCAGTACAAAATCTTGACGCAGGGAACCGGACCGAAGCCAACCGCAAGCGATTCCGTGGTTTGCAACTATCGCGGCACGCTCATCAACGGCGCGGAATTTGACAGCTCTTACAAGCGCGGTCAGCCGGCCACGTTCCCCGTCGGCGGCGTGATCAAGGGCTGGACCGAAGCTCTCCAACTCATGCCCGTCGGCTCGAAGTGGCAACTGTTCGTTCCGTCAGACTTGGCGTATGGCGAGCGCGGTTCGGGCCCCAACATCGGTCCGGACAGCACTCTGGTCTTTGAAGTGGAGTTACTCTCGATTGAGGACAAAAGCAAGAGCAGCGACGACAAGAAGAGCGACGACAAGAAGTAAGAAACCAGGCCGGTTGGAGCTGGCCTCGCCGCAATCGCCGGTGTGGCGGGGCCGAAGGAGTCCTGGTTGCAGCGCATAGTGGGTCTGATTTCGACAGGGATCGCATCTGCGCCGATTCCATGGCGTCACAGCGTCATGCGATAAAGCGCATTGAAAAAGGGCTTATCCTGAAGGCTCCAGGCTAGAAGGTGGGCAAAAGGCTTGCCCTGGCCGGGACGAAGGTCTGATGACAACTCATTTGAACACGACCGCAGAACCAAAGCCACCCTCGTTCGGAATTGGAAAGGTCCTGTTTGTATTTGTCTTGGCAGTTGTCTTTCTCCTTCTTGCCCAAAGCATGGTGCATCACCGCTTCTTTAGAGGTAGCCGGGTCCATCGGAACGGTTCCGTCGGACAGTAAAGAGAAGTAGTTCTCTACCCTGTCCAAATTAACAAGATTTGTCGAGGCACTTTAGTTAGCCTGTGGAGATCAGACTGACCCACTACTTTGCAGAGGCGTTGGTTTGACTTCGGCCTACCCCTCCGGTACCCTAGAGGTTGTTGTTGGAGGTTCCGATGTTGGAAGGCCTGTTCCAACCGATGCATCTGGTGGTGATTTTCCTTATCGCCCTGCTGGTGTTCGGTCCCAAGAAACTGCCTGAACTCGGCAAAGGGCTAGGCGAAGGGATTCGTGCCCTGAAAGAGGGTATGAAAGACAATCCTCCCGCGCCGCCCTCGAACGAGCAGAGCAAGAACACTGAACCCAAGAGCTGACCAGGTTCCTTGGTCGAGGAGCCTTGCGGCAGCATCTTCTGGTTCGCAGTTGTGCCGTTCCATTGCCGGTTTTTCCCGTTGACGTACGTCCCTGGGTCCCTACTTTAATTTCAGTCGCCTGTTAAACTCACTCTGAAATGTGGAGGTAGTCTTGTTGCGTGAAGCGTATTCATTGGCCCTAATTATGTTTCTAGGCTTATCGTCGGCGCTGTTCGCCGATCAGATTACGCTGAAAAATGGAGACCGGCTCACCGGGACGGTTGTGAAATCCGACGGAAAGACGCTGGTTCTGCACACCGAATTCGCAGGAGATGTGACCCTGCAATACGCCGCGATCACGCAGATCACGACGGAGCAGGAGTTGCATATCAGTACGTCGAACAAAAAGACCGTGGTCGGTCCGGTCACCACCAGCGATGGAAAAATCGAAGTCGCCACCAGAACCGCGGGCACGGTGGAGGTTCCGGCCGGGAATGTTGTGCTGATCCGCAACGACGCCGAACAGATTGCTTATGACAAGTCGTTGCATCCCGGCTTGCTGCACGGGTGGAACGGCGGGGCCAACGTGGGCTTCTCGCTGGCCCGCGGCAATAGCGACACGGAAAACCTGGCGTTGGCCTTCAACGCCGTTCATCCTACGTTGAACGACAAGATCACCATCCATGCCAGCTCGATCTATACCACCAACCAATTAGCGACTCCCAGCACTGTGGCCAGTTTGGTCGAGGCGGGAATCCGCTACGATCGCAATATCAACCCGCGGTTGTTTGGCTTCGTCGGCGCGGACTTCACGACCAACGCTCTGCAGGATCTGGATCTGCGTGGCGTGTACGAAGCCGGTCTGGGCGTCCACGCGATCAAGTCAGATAACACCACATTGGACTTTCTGGCCGGCCTCAACTACACGCATGAAACTTATTCCAACGGTCCGCCAGTCGCACCCGCCACCATTCCCGCTACTTATACTTCTTATGGCGTGACCAACAAATTCGCCGCGCTCACGCTGGGCGAGGAGTTGATGCACAAGCTGGGGAAGAGCACCGTGGTTGTGGAGAAACTGTATTTCTATCCGGACCTGTCGGACACCGGCGAATATCGTGGAACCTTCGACTTTGGGACGGTTACGAAAATCAGCAAGTGGCTGGGCTGGCAGAATCAGTTCGGCGAGATCTACGTCAGCAACCCGCCCGAGACTGCGAAGAAGAACGACGTCATCTTCACCACCGGGCTGAATTTCTCGTTCACCCACTAAGAACTCAAGTGCGTGCTCGCAAGCAGGCCGGGAGCCGCCCCTCGGCTCCCTTTCTTATTCCCGATTCTTGTTCCCGAAGCTTGCCGCTTAACCAAGACTTGGCAAAGGCGTCAGCCACCGGGTAGAGTACTGTGTTTCGTCACTTCCGCCCTCAATTCCTTGCGGTATTGCCGGCGCAATCCGCAGGAAGGAGTTCGATGCACGCGAAGATCTTCTGGGTTGCGCTCTGCCTTCTGGCCGCGGTCTGCAATGCGGGCGCCATCGGCCAAGCGCGATACGTTCAATTCTCTCGCAGCGCCGGCAGTTTCACCATTGCCGGCCCTCACGCGCTTGCGCAGATTTATGTCGATTCGAATGACAGTTGGGGAGTGGTGCGAGCGGCGCACGATCTGCAAGAAGACGTTGCTCGCGTGACCGGGCGCAAGCCTACGGTCACGAACGAGCGTGCTGGACTGGGTGAATTTGCAATCATCGTCGGCACGATCGGAAAGAGCGCGCTCATCGATGAATTGGTTTCTTCCGGCAAGATCGACGTAAAGCAGATTGCGGCCAAGTGGGAGTTTTTTGAAATTCAGGTTGCGCCGGAGCCTCTGCCCGGAGTCGCACTGGGTCTGGTCATCGCGGGCAGCGACAAGCGGGGCACGATCTACGGTATCTACGATCTTTCGGAGCAAATCGGGGTCTCGCCCTGGTATTGGTGGGCGGATGTTCCGGTCGCGCATAAAGATGCCGTGTTCGTGAAGCCGGGACAATATGTGCAAGGCCCGGTGGTTAAATATCGGGGCATCTTCCTGAACGATGAGGCCCCTGCGCTGACCGGCTGGGTCAAGGAGAAATACGGCGGCTATAACCATGAGTTCTACGAAAAAGTCTTCGAGCTGCTGTTGCGGCTGAAGGCGAATTATCTTTGGCCGGCAATGTGGGACAGCGCCTTCAGCGCTGACGATCCCGTGAATCCGAAACTGGCGGACGCCTACGGCATCGTAATGGGGACGTCGCATCACGAGCCCATGATGCGGGCGTGGAAGGAGTGGAAGCTCGAAGGCAAAGGTCCGTGGGATTATTCCGCGAATGCCGACGAGTTGCAGCAGTTCTGGAAACAAGGTATTGAACGCAGCGGTAGCCACGACGGCGGCTACGAAAGTATCGTTACGCTGGGTATGCGTGGCAACGGCGATCTTCCCATGTCGGAGACCGACAATGTCGCGCTGCTGGAAAAAATTGTCGGCGATCAGCGCAAGATCATCGGCGATGTGATGCATACCGATCCTTCAACCGTGCCGCAGGATTGGGCGCTCTACAAAGAAGTGCAGCAATATTACGAGCACGGAATGCGCGTCCCCGACGACGTGACCCTGCTCTGGTGCGACGATAACTGGGGTAATATCCGCCGCTTGCCGACGAACGAGGAGCGGAAGCGCAGCGGCGGCGCCGGAATCTATTATCACTTCGATTATGTCGGCGACCCGCGCTCCTACAAATGGATCAACACCAACCCGCTGCCGAAAGTCTGGGAGCAGATGAACCTCGCTTACCGTTACGGGGCAAACCGAATCTGGATTGTGAATGTCGGCGACCTCAAGCCCATGGAAGTGCCAATCGAATTCTTCCTCAGCATGGCGTGGCATCCCGAAGGTTGGACAAACCGGAATGTTGGAGAATTCACACGGCTCTGGGCGCAGCGCGAATTCGGGGCTAAGTACGCGCCTGAGATCGCCGGCATTCTTGACAAATACGCGAAGTACAACGGGCGGCGAAAGCCGGAACTGCTCGACGCGGACACGTTTAGCTTGGTGGATTACGGCGAAGCTGACCGCGTGCTGGCGGAGTTCAAGTCGATCACGGCGAAGGCGGAGGAGATCTACGCACGCCTGCCTGCGGAGCAGCGCGATGCGTTCTTTGAACTGGTTCTCTATCCAGCCAAGGCTTCGGAGTTGGTAACCGAACTCTACGTTACTGCGGGGAAGAACCATTTATATGCGAGCCAGGGGCGAGCCAGCACCAACGATCTGGCTGAGCAAGTGAAAGCTTTGTTCCAGGCCGATGCAGATCTCGCGAGCGAATACAACCACAAGCTGGCAAAAGGCAAGTGGGACCACATGATGGACCAGAGTCATATCGGCTACACAAGCTGGAAAGATCCGCCTGCGAACGTAATGCCCGCTGTCAGCGAACTTCAGATTCCCGGTCCGGCGGCGCTGGGAGTTGCGGTCGAGGGTGCGATGCCGGCTTGGCCAGGAGCTTCCGGCCAGCCGGTTCTTCAGGGGTTCGACGTTTACAACCGGCAACGGCGATACATCGATGTATTCAACCGCGGGCAAACGGCGTTTCCATTCACTGCATCTGCCAGTGCTCCTTGGATCGTGCTGAGTGCAACGCACGGAACGATTCACAATGAGCAGCGGCTGTGGGTGAGCGTCGATTGGAGCAAAGCGCTCAAAGGTTCGAACCCGGGCTATGTCACCATTGGCGGCGCCGGTGAAGCGAAAGTCATCGTGAAGCTCGATGCGGTGAATCCGGTCGCGCCGGCGCGAACATCCTTGAAAGGATTTGTCGAAGCGGATGGTTATGTTTCGATCGAAGCGGAGCATTACACGCGCCAGACCGAAGCTGCGCCAGCGCGCTGGGAGAAAATCGCCGACTACGGGCGGACGCTTTCGGCGATGACGATACTTCCCGTGACCGCGGAAAGTGTAATGCCGCCGGCTGTTTCGCCTTGCCTGGAATACCAAATGTATTTGTTCGACCCGGACAAAGTTGAGGTGGACGCCGTTGTTGCTCCGACCCTGAATTTTGTTCCGGGCCGCGGCCTTCGTTATGCAATCTCATTCGATGACCAGCAACCGCAGGTGGTCGATGCGCTGGCCCGCAATTCGGATGCGGAGTGGGCGGCCTCAGTGAAGGATAACGTGCGCAAAGTCGCATCCGAGCATGTCGTGGCTGGGACGGGGTACCACACCTTGAAGTTTTGCATGGTGGATCCAGGCATCGTGGTGGAGCGGTTGGTGGTCAGCCTGAAAGGCGTCAAACCCAGTTATCTTGGTCCACCTGAAAGCTATTATGGCGGCACGGTTGCGCCCTTGGATAAGCTTTTGGACAAACCTTTGGACAAACCTTCTACGTTTACAGAGACGGAGCAGTAACAAGGGTCACCAGCCAGATTCTCTCATCGTCTTCTTGTCGATCATCCTCTGTCGATCGGCGCGCCGGCATGCGAGTAGCTGTTCGCACGCCGAATGTTCCCATGGGAACACTGTGCGCAAAGTGTTCCCATGGGAACATTTTGTGTATGTACACCGGCCTGTGGAAATTGCTGCAAGTGGAACCAGCGGCGGGAGTTAGGGTAGGCGGGACCAACCTTGAGCACGGAATGCTCAAGGTTCGGCACGGTGGTTGCCTGGCCATTCGTCTCGGAGTAGGGTGACTACCCGGCAAATGACTTTAGTCGTCGGCGTCAGTGGCGCCCACCCGCCGAAAATCGCGGCGGGTGGGGCAGCCTCAATTTAGTATGCTGTCGGCAGGAAGCAAAACGGAACGGCTCGGCCAGCCCCGGGAGGGTCGAATCGAAACCGCTATCGAAGAAGAAAAAAAACGACAACGACGAGGCAATTAGGGATGCTATTGCCGAGCTTTTTTCCAGCGGAGCTTTCGCTGCTCTCGCTGCCACTTTGGAGCGCTCTGTCTTGGGCGCGGTCTTAAGGCGGCGCTTGCCGCCGATCTGACCGCCCTTGCGCCCGATAGCGACCGTGTACTCGGGGATGTTCGCCGGAGATGCGCTTGCGGTTAACTTGGGGCTTCGGAGCCTGCGACGATCCACGCGGGCGAGCTGGTTCGGGTCACGCGGACATTTGCCCCTTGCCGATCATGTTCCGTGATGCCACAGTCGGGATGCTAAGGCGCGGCTGTGCAGGTCGAAGTTGGTCCAGTACCCTTGATTAACTCTGCGTTGACAATTCTTTGCAGGCTACGGTATCTTAAAGACTTGGTGGTCGTGTGGGTGCCCGCCTGATGGCCTGGCGTCCTCGCCGGGGAATCAACGAGCGGTCTTCTTTCGTAATTTTTCATTCTTGGGAGATTTCCGATGTCAACCTATTTCCCCAAAGCGGGGGAAATTGTGCGCAAGTGGTACGTCGTGGATGCGGATGGGCAAACCCTCGGGCGCATGGCGTCGCAGGTGGCGCGCATCCTCATGGGCAAAGAGAATCCGCAGTACACGCCGTTTCTCGATACCGGCGATCACGTGATTGTGATTAACGCCGAGAAAGTTCGCACCACCGGCGTGAAGGCGGAACAGAAGAAATATCACCACTACACGGGATATCCGGGCGGGCTGCGCACCGAAGAGTACAGCAAGCGTTTGGCGCGGCGGCCGGAAAAGATTATTGAAGATGCGGTGCGGCGCATGTTGCCGAAGAACAAGCTGGCCGATCATATGTTGTCGAAGCTGAACGTGTACAAAGGCGACAAGCATCCGCACGAGGCGCAGAAGCCGCAGGATTTGAAACTGGAAGTGCGGGCGTAGGGGATTTCCGGCCTTTCAAGGTCGGAGGAGATGGAGATCCTCCGCTCCGCCTGAAAAACGGCTGCGCTCAGGATGACAAATGAGATGCTGAAGAACGGCTGCGCTCAGGATGACAACGAGACGGGGTCTGAAAGTCTGGGAAGATGAAAGGCTCGCTTTGGCAGGTTCAAGCCAGGAGCTAGGAGCTAGAAGCTAAATGGCAGAACTGGTTCAGTATTACGGAACGGGACGGCGCAAGCGGGCGACGGCGCGAGTGTATCTGCGTCCGGGCAGCGGCGACTTCAAGATCAATGGACGCGCCTTTGAGGAGTATTTCGTGACCCCGGCGCAGCGGTCGGCGGCGAAGGCTCCGCTGGCTTCCACGGAGACGGCGGCTTCGTTCAATGTGATCGTTACGGCGCGCGGCGGCGGCGTACGCGGCCAGGCCGATGCCGTGAAACTTGGCATTGCCCGCGCCTTGATGCAGTTCAATGCCGAACTGCGCAAGAAGCTGAAAGCGGAAGGCATGGTGAGCCGAGATTCGCGCGAGAAAGAGCGCAAGAAGTACGGACAGAAGGGCGCGCGCAAACGGTTCCAGTTCTCGAAGAGATAGTTTGGAAGAGGACGTCGGACCTCAGACGTCGGACCTCGGCGAAACCGAGATTCCTCGCTTCGCTCGGAATGACAGGTTTGTGAAAGCTGACGGCTTGGGTTTTGCTGGCCACTGATTTTGAGGTGTTCAATTCTTCCCGTGCCTTGGTACGGGGACGGGAATGGCAATCCGGAGCAACCTGCCAAAAGCGGGCGAGCGCCGGATGCAGACTTAACAAGGAGGTTCATTGGCTACTATCACCATGAAGGAGCTGCTCGAAGCGGGCGTACACTTCGGGCACCAAACCAAGCGCTGGAATCCCAGGATGAAGGAATACATCTTCGGCGAGCGCAATGGAATCTACATCATCGACCTGCAGAAGACGCTGAAGATGTTCAAGGAAGCGTCGAAGTTCGTGCAGGAATTGGCGTCCGAAGGCAAGATTGTGCTGTTCGTGGGGACCAAGCGCCAGGCGCAGGATGCAATCGCGGAAGAAGCGACAAAGTGCGGCGGCTTCTACATCAACCAACGCTGGCTGGGCGGGCTGCTCACCAATTGGATCACGGTGCAGAAGTCGGTAAAGCGGCTCAAGGAACTCGACGAGATGGCCACCGACGGCCGCTACGAGCTGCTGCCCAAGAAAGAAGTCATCAAGCTGGAGCGCGAGCGCAAGCATTTGCAGGCCAACCTGGCCGGCATCAAAAATATGAGCCGGTTGCCCGACGCGATTTTTGTGATCGACTCGAACAAAGAGCAGATCGCAGTGCGCGAGGCGCGCAAGCTGGGCATTCCGGTGGTGGCTGTGGTCGACACCAACTGCGACCCCAGCGAAGTGGATTATGTGATTCCGGGCAATGACGACGCGCTGCGCGCGATCCGGCTGTTTACTTCGAAGATTTCCGAGTCGATTGCCGAGGGCGCGCAACTGATGAGCGACAAGCAGGTCGCCGAGATGACGGCGGCCACCGAGCGGGCGCAGGCGAAAGAAGAAGCTGCGGCCGCTTACAAATCGCCTGCCGAGGAACCCGCCGAGGAGTTCGCTGGCGAGGCTGGAGTGGGAGTCACCGTCGCGCAAGACAGCCTTGCACAAGACGTGGGAACCGAAGAGATCAGCATGGAAGAGGTGCTGGGCGCGGGGATACACAAGAAGCCCGTCGCCACCGAAGAAAGCGAACTGCCCAAGATCGAGAGCCAGACGGTTTAAGAGCAGTGGCCGGTATCCAGTTGTCAGTTGCCAGTTAAACCTGGCGTGGCGGATCTTAACTAGAACCACCAGACTAGAACCACCAGGCAGCGGCCCCGCGAGAGGCGCAGGAAAAAACCGGGCATTCATCCCTTGAGGGAATCAGACCCGCGCGGGTCGTCCGGCGCGGGTTGAATTTTGTAAGAAGCAGGTTTCAAGGTTGCAATGCGCGCTGTTGCCGCGTGAACTTTGAAACTTTAAAACCTTGAAACTTTGCAACCTTGAAACTCGGCAAGAAGTTGGAGATTCTTAGCAATGGGTACTACTACTGTGAATATTTCCGCAGCACAAGTAAAAGACCTCCGGGAAAAAACCGGAGCTCCGATGATGGATTGCAAACAGGCCCTGACCGAAGCCAAGGGCGACATGGAGCAGGCAGTCGTCATCCTGCGCAAGAAGGGCGTTTCGGTGGCGGCCAAGAAGTCGGCGCGCGTGACCAGTGAAGGCGCGGTAACCAGCTACATTCACGCCGGCGGCAAGATCGGCGTGCTGGTTGAGGTCAACTGCGAAAGCGATTTTGTGGCCCGCACCGACGATTTCAAGGAGCTGGTGCACGATATCGCCATGCACATCGCGGCCAGCGACCCGAAGTTCGTGCGCAAGGAAGATGTGACCAAGGCGGACTTCGAGCGCGAGAAAGATATCTTTCTCGCGCAGGCCGTCGCCTCGGGCAAGCCGCCGAATATTGCGGAGAAGATGGTCGCCGGCAAGATGGAAAAGTTCTACGAAGAGGTCTGCCTGCTGGAGCAGCCCTTCATCAAGGACCAGACTGTCTCGATCGCTCAGTTGATTGCGGCGAAGATCGGCAAGCTGGGCGAGAATATCGCCGTGCGCCGTTTCGCACGCTTCAAGGTTGGCGAGGCGGGAGCAACGGTCGCATTCACCACGCAAAAGCCGGACGAGGGCGGCGAAGCTGCCGCTCCAGCGGCGAAGTGAGATAGCAGCAAGTTTCAGGGTTTCGCAGGTTTCAAGGTTCGGGGACCGAGCGCGGTTATAGTGGTGTACCTTTGGAACTTTGAAACGTTGCAACTTTTGAAACTGTGAAGTTGCGCCGGAGACCGTCAACCGCATGTCCACCCCTGCTTTCAAACGCATTCTGCTCAAGATTTCCGGTGAAGCCCTGGCCGCCGACCAGGGCTTTGGCGTGGATACGCCGCGTATCCACGAAATCGCAGCCGAACTGGCCGACGTTCGCAAGCTGGGCGTGCAGATTGCCATTGTTGTCGGAGGCGGCAATTTCTTTCGCGGCGTGGCCGAGCAGGCCAAGGACATGGACCGCGTTTCCGCCGACCACATGGGCATGCTGGCCACCGTCATCAACGCGCTGGCCCTGCAGGATGCGCTGGAGAAGCAGAGCGTCTACACTCGTGTGATGTCGGCGATCGAGATGAATCAGGTGGCCGAACCGTTCATCCGGCGGCGCGCCATGCGCCATCTGGAAAAAGGCCGGGTGGTGATCTTCGCCGGCGGCACGGGCAATCCGTATTTCTCCACTGACACGGCGGCGTCGCTGCGGGCGATGGAAATCAAAGCCGAAGTCATTCTCAAAGCCACCAAAGTCGACGGCATCTACGACGCCGACCCCATGAAGGTCAAAGACGCCAAGAAGTTCACCGACATCACCTACATGGAGGTGTTGCGGCTGGGCCTCAACGTGATGGACTCAACCGCCATCAGCCTGTGCAAAGACAACAACCTTCCCATCATCGTCTTCAGCCTGAATGGTCACGGAAATATTCGCCGGGTGGTGATGGGAGAGAAGATTGGCTCGACGGTGAGCGCGTAGAACTTCGTTTCGCCGCGGATTCGCGCGGATGAACGCGGATCTCCAAATGCTTATCCTGGAAGCCACCGGCATTTTCAGTTGGGTTTATAATGCTGCGTTTTGATTTCTAAAGTACTACGGAGCTGACAAAATGGCGGACGGTGGCCCGTTAAGAGAGATTCGCGCGCAACTGAAAACCCGCATGGACAAAGCGGTAGAAGATTTCCGCAAGGCCATGGCGGCCACGCGCACCGGCCGCGCCTCGGTGCACATGATGGACAGCGTGAGCGTCGATTACTACGGCTCGCAGATGCCGCTCAACCAGATCGCCACGGTACATGCGCCGGAGCCGCAGATGATTACGGTGCAGCCTTACGATACGTCGCAGATGGCGGTGATTGAGAAAGCGATTCGCTCGGCCGAACTGGGGCTCAATCCCATGAACGACGGCAAGCTGATTCGCGTGCCCGTGCCTCCGCTCACCAGCGAGCGCCGTCAGGAGATGGTGAAGCATCTGCACAAAGTGCTTGAAGAGCACCGCACCGCCGTACGCAACATCCGCCGCGACGGCAACGACGCTATCAAGAAGGCGCTGAAAGACAAGAAGATCACCGAAGACGACGAGAAGCGCTCGCTGGAGGAAATCCAGAAGCTCACCGACGACGAAATCAAGAAGATGGAAGAAATGAGCAAAGGCAAAGAAAAAGAAGTGCTCGAACTGAAGTAGGCGGAAATTTCCGCTGCGCCCGACCTCAGGCGTTCGACCCCAACCTCAGCGCCGACCCGCGCAAACTAAAGTACATGTCCTCGGAAGCGGCCATTCGGCGCGGCTTCTAACCCACTGATAGTCCGTTACATAGCCGATTTCCCACTCCGGAAGTGCATCCTGTAACCGGAATTTTGGTTACGCGACATCTCCGCCGGCTCCGTGTTTCCATCATGGTGAAGCAAATCGTGGTTCCCCTAAGCATCACACCAAACCATTCGAATCGGAGTTTACCATGAAGCGAATTTGTGGGATTGCACTCCTGTTTGCGCTTTCGATACTGGCCGCGAGTTGCGGCTCGTCGTCGAACTCGTCTACATCGTCCGTGTCCTCGCAATCGGCCGCCGTGTTTGTGACCGGCGAAGATGCTCCGCTGGCGTCCGTGGTCGGCTTTGATGTCACTATCAACTCGATCACTTTGAACGGCAGCAACGGTTCGCCGCAGGTGCTGTCCACGGCCACCACGGTGGATTTCGCCCGGCTTCTGGGGTTGCGGTCTCCGCTCGGCTTCAACACCGTTCCCGCGGATACCTACACCAGCGCCACGTTTTCGCTGGCGAGCCCGGTGATTTCTTACGTAGATATGAGCACCACTCCGCCGACGCTCAGCACCATCAGCGCTCAGTTCAGCCCGACCACCGGATCGGCCACGCAGACGACTGTCACGGTGAATTTCCCCGCGGCGATGGTTGTGGGCAGCAACGGCCTGGCGGGCTTGAGAATGGAATTTGATATCCGGCAATCGGTTGCGGTTGATGGCAACGGCCAGATCACGGGCATGGTGAACCCAACTATTTACGCCAGCGCGGTGCAGGCCGGCGACTCCACCGGCCAGGTCACCGATCTAACCGGCGGGCTGGTCTCGGTGAGCGCGTCCAGCAATTCGTTTATCATCCAGGGTCCGTATGGACACCAGTTGACCATCGAAGTCAACAACAGCACGCAGTTCAACAGCGGATGGAACATCAATAATCTCGCCACTCCCTCGTTCATCGGGGTCCAGGGATCGTACCAGGCCGATGGCAGCCTGATGGCGAGCAACGTGGAAGTGATCACCGAGTCGCCGTCTTTCCTGTCGGGCCGGGTCTTAGCTGTGAATCCGACGTCCGGGCCGGTGCAGCAGATCACTCTGTGGGTGGGCGAAACCAGCGCCGACCTGGTCAGCGATGTCGACAGCATTCAGACCCTCGACGTGAGCGCCGTGACGCAGTATGACATGTGCTTCTTCGACAATCTCTTCACCAACGCGCTGTTCAGCGATTCTACGGTGATCGTGGGCCAGCGTATTTTCATCGGCGGCAGCTATTCCAGCAGCGTCTTCACGCCGCAGATGATCTCGCTGCGCTTCCAGGGCGTTTACGGCATGTTGACGCAAGGCAGCGTGAACATCACCAGCGGCAACGTTGGAAACTTCCAACTGCAGAACAATGCGCTGATCGGTTATTCGCTGGGCGGCTCGCCGCTGACGGTGGGCACCGGCAACGGCACGCTGTTCATCAACACCACCGGCTTGAGCGCGCTGCAATCCAGCGGATCGATTCCGCTGGTGGCCGGAGGGCTGTTGTTCGTGGATCCGATAACCAAGACGCCCGTGATGGCGGCGGCGCTGGTGGCCGATCCACCCGAGACGCAATAACTCAAGCGGCACCGGAACAGACCCTGATCGGGCGGCCGCGAGGCCGCCCGTTTTCTTTTCCCGGCCACCGATGTTCCCGCAAAAGCACTCTATAATTGAGCGATGGCGAAACAGGTCGTCCATGTCGCGTGCTCGCACGATTGCCCCGATGCTTGCGGCGTTCTGATCACGGTTGAGGACGGCCGCGCCACCAGGATTCAGGGCGATCCGCAGCATCCGGTGACCCGGGGATTTTTGTGCGCCAAAGTCGCCAAGTACCTGGACCGGGTGTATTCGCCTGACCGCGTGCTGTATCCCATGCGGCGGATTGCACCCAAAGGATTTGCCGCTGCCGCAAAAGCGGGCGAGGGCGCCCGCGCCACACAAAACTGGCAGCGCATCTCCTGGGATGAAGCGCTCCACGAAATTGCCGCGCGCTTTCGCGCCATCACGGCCGAGTTCGGCAGTGAAGCGATCCTTCCCTATTCCTACGGCGGAACGCTGGGCGCGCTGAACGGCGCTTCCATGGACCGCAGGTTTTTCCATCGCCTCGGCGCTTCGCAACTGGAGCGCGCCATCTGTTCCGCCGCCGGTGAAGCCGGATTGCTGTCGGTTCTGGGCGTCAAGCTCGGCACCGAGCCGGAGCAGTTTGCGCACTCGCGTTACATCATCGCCTGGGCTTCCAACATTCACGGCAACAACGTTCACCTGTGGCCGTTCATCGCGGAAGCGCGGCGCAAAGGCGCAAAGCTGGTGGTCATCGATCCTTACCGCACGCGCACGGCGGCCTGCGCCGACTGGTATCTGCCGATCAATCCCGGCGCCGACGCCGCACTCGCCCTCGGGATGATGCACGTGATCATCGGCGAAAACCTGCACGACGCCGATTACGTGGCCCGCTACACGCTGAGCTTCGACCAGCTGCGCGAAAAAGTGAAAGCTTATCCGCCCGAGCGCGTGGCGCAATGGACCGGCATTGCCGCACACGATATCCGCAAGCTGGCCCACGAATACGCCACCACCAGGCCCGCGGTGATCCGGCTGAACTACGGCGTACAGCGTTCCGAGCGCGGTGGAATGGCGACGCGCGCCATCGTTATGCTGCCTTGCATCACCGGCTCGTGGAAAGAAATCGGCGGTGGCCTGCAAATGTCGACCAGCGGCGCCTTTGGGCTCGACACCGACACGCTGAGGCGTCCCGATCTCATGACCGCGGCGCTGGGCCGTCCCGCGCGCACCGTCAACATGGTCGAGCTAAGCAAGGCATTGAACTCCCTCGACGATCCGCCAGTCAAAGCTCTGTTCGTCTACAACTCGAATCCCGCGGCGGTTTGCCCCAATCACAACGAGGTGGTTCGCGGCCTGAAGCGGGCAGATCTTTTCACCGTAGTCCACGAGCAGTTCTTCACCGACACCACCGACTACGCCGACCTCCTTTTGCCCGCGACCACTTTTTTCGAGCACAAAGACTTGCAGACGGCGTACGGCCACTACTATTTGCAAGTATCGAACCAGGCGATCGCGCCGCTGGGAGAATGCCGGTCGAATGTGGAAGTGTTCCGCGCGTTGGCCCAGCTCATGGGGTTCGAAGACGAATGTTTCCGCGAGAGCGTCGACGAAATGATCGACGGCGCGCTGGCTTCGGGCAATCCGTGGCTGGAAGGCATCAGCCGCGAGCGGCTGGAGCGCGACCCTTACGTCAGACTAAACTTCAGTTCCCGGTTGCCAGTTGCCGGTTGCCCGCAAGAAAATTCTCCAGGCGCCAGCAGAGTTGACGATGCCAACGTGGACGCAGCCAACCAACCGTTTCTGCCTTTCGCCAGGGGCAACTTCCGCACCGTTTCCGGCAAGGCCGAACTCTATAGCGAAGCGCTCAAAGCGCAGGGTCTCGATCCCGTTGTCGAGTTCACGCCTCCAGCGGAATCGCGCCATGGAGCGGAGCACGCGACGTTTTCACTCGAGCTTCTGGCGCGCAAAGCCGATAATTTCTTGAACTCTACTTTCTCCAACCAGCCTTCGGTCCAGCAGATGGAAGAAACTGGCCTGCTGGAGATGCACGCCGCCGATGCCCGTATGCGTGGCATCGCGCAGGGAGACACCGTAAGGGTCTACAATCGCCGGGGAGAGATTTTCCTGAAAGCGCGCGTCGATGGAGCAGTTCAGCCGGGCGTTGTCTCCGCCAAGCTGAATTGGGCCAAGCTCGGCCCCGGATTCCGGAATATCAACGTCCTGACCTCAGAAAAACTTACCGACATGGGCAACTCCGCCACGTTTTATTCCGTCTTGGTGGAGGTGGACTTAGCCAAGCCATCCCCATGAAGCAATCGTGCGGGTTTCACCCGCCTGGTTCGGCCCGAACGGTTCGACCCAAAGAGTTGCGGCTTGGACGCTTTCTTGTGCTCTACCGTATAATTGCGGTTTTCCTACATCCCAGAGGCTGAGGTAGTAGCGATTCATCTTCGCTTTCATCCGGAGACTCTTTTTGTGCCCGAGCGCGCCCCAGCGGCTGGCGCCTCGATGCCTCCATCTCCTTCATTTGCACGGCTTTGCCGCAAACGCGCGCGAATTTTCTGGGGCTTATGCCTCGCGCTGGCGGTTTTTTCCGCCGCCCTGAGCTGGGCCCAGTCCGATGTGATTTCAGAAATCCACGTCAACGGCAATCGCAGAATTCCCGCCGAAACAATCAAGGCCCGCATCTTCACCCACGTCGGCGATATCTACGACGCCGCCGCTCTGGAGCGCGACTTCAATTCCTTGTGGAACACCGGCTACTTCCAAGACATTCGCTTCAGCCGTGAACAGACGCCTCAAGGCTGGCGCATCATCGTTGAAGTGAAGGAAAAACCCACCATTCGCGAGATCAACTATACCGGCCTGAGTTCGGTCTCTAACAGCGATGTCCTCGACCGCTTCAAAGAGGCAAAGGTCGCGCTCTCGGTGGAGAGCCAGTACGACCCCACGCGCGTCAAGAGGGCCGAAGTCGTCATCAAAGGGCTGTTGGCCGAACACGGGCATCAGTTCGCCACCATCCGCACCGAAATTCGGCCGATTCCCCCGGCCGCAATCGCTATCACATTCGCGGTGAAAGAGGGACCGAAAGTCAAAGTCGGCAAGATCAAGTTCGAGGGCAACAAGAACGTCAAGTCGCGAGTCCTGCGCTCGGCCATGAAAAACTTGAAGCCCATCGGCGTTCCCCACTCGATCTTCCTGGAAAACATCTTCGCCAAAACCTACGACGCGACCAAACTCGAAGAAGACACTGAACGGGTGCGCAACGAATACCAGAACCGCGGTTACTTCAAGGCCCTGGTCAACGACCCCAAAACCGAAATGCACGACACCGGGCACAAGGGCGTGCACATTTGGCTCTTGCAGCCGGGGCCGGGCAAGGCGGTCGACCTTACCATGCCCATCGACGAAGGCGACCGCTACATTCTGGGCTCGATCACTTTCAAGAACAACAAAGCGGTGGCCAACGTGAAAGCGCTGCGCTCCCTGTTCCCCATCAAAGATGGCGACATCTTCAGCCGCGATAAAGTCAGCAAAGGCCTGGAGGCTCTGCGCAAGGCTTACGGACAGCTCGGCTATATCAACTACACCGGCGTGCCCGAGACCCGGTTTGACGACGAAAAGAAGCTGATCTTCCTCGATATTGACGTCGATGAAGGCAAGCAATTCTATGTGCGCCGCATCGAGTTTCAGGGCAACACCACCACCCGCGACAAAGTCATCCGCCGCGAAATCGCGCTGGAAGAGGGCAACATTTACGATTCCCGGCTCTGGGAGCTGAGCCTGCTGCGCCTCAACCAGCTGGGATACTTCGATCCGCTAAAGCCCGACGACCCCAACACCACCGACCGCAAGCTCGACGAAAAAGACGGGCTGGTGGATCTCACTCTGAAGGTCCACGAAAAGGGCAAGAACAGCATCGGCCTCAACGGCGGCGTCAGCGGGCTGGAGGGCGCTTTCGTCGGCCTCAATTACAGCACCAACAATTTTCTTGGCCTCGGCGAAACCCTGCAGGCGCAGGCCAGCATCGGAAACCTGGCGCGCAGCGTGCTGTTCGGCTTCACTCATCCCTATCTCTTCGACCGTCCTCTGCAGTTCGGTTTCACCGTCTTTGACAACCGCATCAGCTACAACCAGGCCCGTCAGCTCTCCATTTTCAGGGGGCAGAATCTGAACCTGCCCAGCGCCGTCTTGCAGAACCTGCAGAACTATACGCAATCCAGCGAAGGATTCACTACGTCCCTGAGCTACGCCCTGCGCCACTCTTTCAAGCGTGTCGGCATTACCTATTCCTTCGATCGTTCTTCCCTGGCCGCCCTGAGTTCGGCCTCGAGGAATCTCTTCGAGTTTCTCGCTTTCCGCGGCGTCTCCGGCCCCAACGCCTTGACCGGGATTATCACCAGCAAGATCTTTCCCAACTTCTCTTTCAACACCATCGATAGCCCGCTCTCGCCCCATCACGGCCATTCGCTCACCCTGGGCGCGGAGTTCGCCGGCATCGGCGGGACAGTCCAGTCCTTCCGTCCCATCGCTACCTACCAGCAATGGTTCCCCGTGCAAAAAAGGCGCAACGCGCTCGGCTTCCGCGTGCAGGGATCGTTCATCAGCGGCTATGGCGGCTTGGTGGCTCCGCCCTTCCAGCGTTTCTACATGGGAGGTGAAAACGACATTCGCGGTTTCGATATCCGTTCCGTGTCGCCGGTGGCGTTCCTGCCCAGCGCCGGCGCCATCACGCTCACCAATCCCGATGGCACGCCCGTGCTTTTGAACCCCCTCAATCCCCGCCAGGGCAACTACACCATACCCATCCCGGTCGATCAGATCACCTTCCCTGGCGGCGATCTGAGCATGATCAGCAACCTCGAATACCGCATTTACATCGTCGGTCCTGTGGCCCTGGTGCCGTTCGTCGACACCGGCCTCGACCCCATTCTTCGCCCCTCGCAACTGCAAATCGCCCAGGTGCAGTACGATACCGTCATCAGTACGCCCTTCGGCTGTCCCACCGTGAATGCGGGCTTCGCCTGCACCGGCAACGCCGTGCTCAATCCCAGCCCGTCCCAGGACTTGCAAGTCCTGAGCTCCACCAACTGGCGGCCGCGGATGTCTACCGGACTGGAATTGCAGGTGTTCGTTCCCGTCATCAACGCTCCTTTCCGCATCTATTGGGCCTACAACCCGGTGCGGCTCGATACCCCCGCCAGTGCCCCCATTCCCATTACCCGCGGAATGTTCCCGGTGGGCGCAGCCGGCGATTACACCTATAAATTGGCGGTGAACACTTACGCCCCAACTTTCCTGCTGCGCGAGCCGCGTAAGACATTCCGGTTCACCGTGGCAACAACTTTCTGATGACCGGGATCAAGGCCTCGCCGAAAACCGGGCACGATCGAGACTTTAGAACCCGGCGACGGAGGCAAATTCCAACCCGTGCGTTTGACGGCGGCAGAGCAGGCTCTCTATAATCACCCTGATCCACGCCACTGAGAATTTGATGGGGGTGGACGACACGTCCGCAACCCCGGCGTGTGACGCTGGCTGTCGAGTGCGCCTGTCTGACGGCGGAGTTGCATCTAAGACCTCGTGAGTGCGGCCCAGCGTTGCCTGAGGGTAATCTGAGTTCATTCCCGGAACCATGTTTCCCGAAACCATATTTTCCGGAACCATGTTTTCCGGAACCATGTTCCAAGGAGTTAAGCGATCCATGACAAGCAAGTTCTTACGGTCCGTCCTGGCCCTTGCACTTTTCTACGCGATTTGCGCATCGGCCCAAACCAGCAGCGCGGCCACTCCGCCGATCCCCGCCGGCCCCATGGCGGCTCCGTCGGCCCCCGCTCCCACCACCACCAAGGTCGGCACCATCAACATTGAGCAGGCCGTCCTCGCCAGCAACGAAGGGCGACGCGATTTCGAGTTGCTCGACAAAAAGCTGGAGCCCAAGAAGACTGAGCTCAGCGCTCAGAATGACGAACTCCAGGGTTTGCAGAAGCAATTGCAAACCCAGGGCGAGAAACTTAATGACGAAGCCCGCGCCACTCTCGTCAAGCAGATCGAGACTAAGAAGAAATCTTTCGATCGCGCCGTACAGGACGCTCAGGAAGATGCCGGCAATCAGCAGAAAGAGGTCTTCTCGCGCATCCTGAACAAGATGGCTCCCGTCATCGTAAAGTACGCGCAGGATAACGGCCTCACCATGATCGTCGATATCTCCAATCCCTGGCCGCAAAGCCCGGTGCTGTGGGCCAATGAAGGCGTCGACATCAGCCGGGCGGTCGTCGAGCTTTACAATGTGCAGTCCGGCGTACCGGCTCCTGCCGCTTCCCCAGCCGCTCCCAAGCCCGCAGGCACGGCCAAGCCCGCCGGCAGTACCGGAGTTCCGGCCAAGCCGGCAACTCCCAAACCGAATACTCCGTAACTGGCTTCGCTCTGACACCGTACGTGCCCGGAAAGTTCCCAAGGCCGCGTAACCACGCGGCCTTTTTCTTTCGCTGCTCAGCTTTCTTTCTCCCAACCCATCCCGCAAGCCCGTCTCCGGTGTCTTTAGCTGCAAACGCATTCCATGCAGGAGGACAGCATGTCCGAGAACGGCATCTTTGAAAACACCATCTTTGAAAACACAATGTTTGCCGATACGCTCATTTCCTCTTCCTCGGCCGAACGCTCGCGCCGGGGATGGACCACTCTCACCTCACTAGCCTTGCAAGTGCTGTTGGCCGGTTTGCTGCTGCTTCTACCTCTGCTGCGGCCGGAAGCCTTGCCGTTACTGCACCGCCTCTCGACACCCGTCAGCCTCGGACGGCCCCAGGCAGAGCCTCCCGCAAGCACAGCGCTCGCCGCCAGCGTTTCTCACAGCAACTTCGTGGCGCACATTTTAATGGCGCCGACCCGCATTCCAGTCTCGGTCGCGCTGAGCGATGAAGATTCAGGCCCGCCCAATGTCGGTAACGCCGGATCAAACGTTGCCGGAATCCCGGGCACAGGCGATCCAAACGGCCTTCCCATTTCCATCGCAGGCGGGACCAGGCCCGTCCTGCCCGTGCCTCCTCCGGCCGTCGTGCGTCCGCTCCGCGTCTCGAATATCAGCGAAGGCAATCTTATCCACCGCGTGCAACCCGAATATCCCCCGCTGGCGCGCGCCGCGCGAATTCAAGGCCAGGTCGTGCTGCAGGCGCTCATTAGCAAAGAGGGAACCATCGAACACCTGCGCGTGCTCACCGGCCATCCCATGCTGGTGCAAGCCGCCGAGGCCGCGGTCAGCCAGTGGCGCTACCGGCCCTACTATCTGAACCACGAACCCGTGGAGGTGGAAACGCAAATCACGGTGAACTTCTTCCTCGACGGGAACTAAGCGTTATAGAGTCGGGGAGATCGTACGCAAACCTCTGTCGTCTCAAGCGAAGCAGAATCATCCGCGAAGCGAATGGCCAAGCAGTGTCATCTTGCGGAGTCGAGAGACCTGCTGCCGGCCCATGCCACGGATCCCGCAACCAAGGAGTAGTCCCGGCGTAACGTAAGTCTCCGCGCCGCTCCCGCTATAATCGACACCAGTGGCAACCACCGTCGAAACCCTGAGCCGCGTCGCGACCCGCCCAACTTGGGCGGAAGTTTCTTTATCCATTCTGCGGCAGAATTTCCGTACCGTGCAGAAGCACGTGGGCGCGGGCGTCACCGTTTGTGCTGTGGTGAAAGCCGATGCCTACGGCCACGGCGCCGTCGAGTGCTCGCGCGCTCTCGAAGCCGAAGGTGCGCGCTGGCTGGGAGTCACTTCGCTCGATGAAGCCATCCCTCTGCGCGATGCCGGAATTCAAGCTCGCATTCTCTTGATGACCGGATTTTGGCGCGGCGAAGAAAGCGAAATCGTTCGTCTCAGCCTCACTCCCACGGTGTGGGAGCCGTGGCACATCGAAGCGCTCGAAAAAGCAGCCGCGGCCGCCGACGCGCGGCATCCCGTCCATCTGAAAGTAGATTCCGGCATGGGCCGCCTGGGAGTTGCTCCCGATGGCTTGCCCGAGGTCCTCGCCGCGCTCAAGTCCGCTCGGCACCTCGTCGTCGAGGGTCTCTCCACTCACCTCGCGTCTTCCGAAATCATGGACGCGCCTTCCGTCGCCGAGCAGGAACGCACTTTCGAAGCCGCGCGCCGCCTCGTGCGCGACTCCGGTTTCGATCCTTCTTTCGTTCACATGGCCAACACCGGCGCCGTCATCTCCCGCCGCGAAACCTGGAACAACATGGTTCGCCCCGGCGTCGCGCTCTACGGATATTACTTGCCCTTTCAACGCGCCGGACGCGAAGTCAGCGGCGGCACGCTTCGCCTTCCTCTCAAACCCGCGCTTACCTGGAAGACGCGCATTCTTTCCATGCGCGATTTTCCCGCCGGCCACCCGCTCGGCTACGGCGCAACTTACGTCACGAAAGCTCCCGCCCACGTTGCGGTGCTGCCCGTCGGCTATGCCGATGGCTATAACCGCCAGCTATCCAATCGCGGACGCGTCATCGTCCGCGAGCACTACGCCCCCATCGTGGGCAGCATCTCCATGGATTTGACTTTGGTGGATGTCACCGGCATCCCCGGAATCGCCGTGGGAGACGAAGTCGTCTTGCTGGGAACGTGCGACGGCCTGAGCGTCGATGCCCTCGAACACGCCAAACTAGCCAACAGCTCACCCTACGAAATTCTCTGCAACATCTCCAAGCGCGTGCCTAGAAAGTATAACGGCCGGTAGTTCGTGACCTTGCGTGGCATGTAGGGGAACATTCATCGACAAGCTGCGAAAGACATTTCGGGTCGTCTGGGATTGTATTGCACCCGACACGAAGGGTGCGATTGCGGCAACGCCAACCGAACGCCGGCTTCGCTTTCGCCTCGGATGCCAGAATCGGCCCACACGGCATACTCGCCGCTAGCGACGAAGTAAGCGATTCTATATTCTGCCTTCCACGTTAGTTGCCCACCCGATTTTGTCTCAAGCCCGTGGTCGGGAACGATTCTCGTCTCCTGAATGGTTCCCTGCACCAGCGGCCACTTCGCCCGTCCAGAGCTTCGGTACAAAGAGGCAAACAGCGCAGCGATGAGCGTCCACGGGATGACGAATAGCGCCGTCCTGCGCATGTCGATACTCCGCTCAGTGCGACGGGGCATGGTTTTTCTTCTTAGGCTTTCCTGCGCCTCCCGAACGACGGGGAGCGGAGTCGGCTTGGAGTCCATACTAAGAAAGATTCCAGGTCACACCGCCTGCCCTTTTCTCGCCTCCATATACTTGCGCAGGACGGCATTGATCGTGCTCTGGTAGCCTCGGCCGTGCTTGCGAAAAAACGTCAGCACGTCGGGATCGATCCTCAGTGTGATCTGCTTCTTCGGTCCCGGCCAGAAGATTGCATTTTTGAAGAAATCAGGGCCGACCTCGGGCATTTCAGAAAAATCGATGTCGGAGTCCTGCATGGCGTCAACCCGCTTCCAGTCTGTCCTTGATCGCCTCTTCGTATTCTTTACATTCACGGCGGCTCGCCTTCCTGAGTGAGATAATTCGAACGGTCCCTGCGCCACGTTCCGCGAAGACAACATACGCGATGCGGCCTCGGATCATGCCGAATCCGGCCGAGCGCGCCTCCCCGTAATCTTCACGCGTATCGGGTTCGTAGAAGAACCCGCCGCGAAACATCTCTTCCGCGTCGGCGAAGTCCAGTCCATGCTTCTGGATATTTGCACGATTCTTGGCTTCGTTCCATTCAAACTTCTCAAACATGATTGTAACTCCAAACGTAGCTACACGCCAGACGGCGCGCGCTTAATCCGTCTGAGCGTCTTGGATCCCTGTACGCCGGAATACGTCACCCATGCTAGACCGGCTTGTTGCTTTAGCTTTGTGACATCCAACCTTGCAATCCACAGGCTCGCCGTCCGATCATCATGTCAGCCCAAGGCGTGGCGATCTGAACGACGGGAGTGCTAAGGCATTTGTTTTCAAGATTTTGCCCGCAACTTATTGATTCCAGATATTTTGTCATCGAGTCCGCCGCTAAGTCGATGATTCTAAAGACTCCGGGGGGGTAGGGGGTAGGGGTAAACACCAGCCCGAAATGGGAGAGAAGTCGGCCGGAAACGGAACACCCTAAAGCCGTTGTCCGTCCTGAACTCCTCGACAATTTCCGTCACCGCCCTGCTGAACATGAGTTAGCAAGAGAAAATCTGGCGCTTCGAGACAAAACGGGGCAATGGTCGCTAATGGCTGCCGGAAGAAGCGGCCATTCCCTTGCCTCCATATAATATAATATTTGCGCATCCGACTCTGCCGAACCGTCTTCCTGGTGAGCATTCTTTCCCGCGCTGAGATTGCGATAGAATCTCAACCAAGCTGGTCTGGGCCAACTGATAAGGATCAACCGAAGGCCGACGAAACTCATGGCAGCCACCATTCTTGACGGCACCAAGCTCGCCGGCGATATCCGCGCCGAAGTAGCGGCCGAAGTCCGCTCCCTGGCCGAGGCCGGAGTGCGCCCAGGCTTGGCCGTGGTTCTTGCCGGGCACAATCCGGCTTCGGAAATCTATGTGCGCGGCAAGGTCAAGGCCTGCGAAGAGGTTGGCATCTTCAGCGAGAAGCACACGCCGCCCGACTCCGCCACCACCGCGGAACTTCTCGCTCTCATCGAGCATCTCAACCAGCGCGACGACATCGACGGCATTCTGGTGCAGTTGCCGCTTCCCGCGCAAGCCGACTCCAAACGCATTCTCATGGCCGTCGATCCCGCGAAAGATGTCGACGGATTCCATCCCATGAACGTCGGCTTTCTCTCCACGCAGCGTCCCGGTCTGGTTCCCTGCACGCCCGCCGGAGTCATGGAAATCCTGAAGCGCAGCCACATCGCCGTCGCCGGGCAGGAAGCCGTCGTCGTCGGACGCAGCGACATCGTCGGCAAGCCCGTCGCCATGCTGCTGCTGAACGCCAACGCCACGGTCACCGTCTGCCATTCGAAAACCGGCGATCTTCCAGCCGTTTGCCGCCGCGCCGACATTCTGGTGGCAGCCATCGGCCGCGCCGGCATGATCACCCGCAACTTCGTCAAGCCCGGCGCAACCGTGATTGACGTCGGCATGAATAAGGTCACCGACCTGGCCGAATTTCAGCGGCTCTTCGCCGGCAACGCCAGGCGCGAAGAGACATTCCGCCAGAAAGGATCGACGCTGGCCGGCGATGTGCATCCGGAAGTGGCCGAAGTAGCCGGAGCGCTGACGCCCGTCCCGGGCGGCGTAGGCCCGCTCACCATCGCCATGCTGATGTCCAACACCGTGAAAGCCGCTAAGCTGCGCCGCGGCAGCCGCGTCCCAGCACTTGCCGGAAAATGAAGGACTTTTCACCACAGAGGCACGGAGAGAAAACCTGGTGTGATTTTTTCTTTAGTTTTTCTCCGTGTCTCCGTGCCTCCGTGGTGAATATTCTTGCGGAGACCGCTTGCTGAAAGTCGGCCTCACCGGCGGCATCGCCTCAGGAAAATCCGCGGTAGGAGAAATGTTCGTCGCCCTCGGCGCGCAATTGATCCAGGCCGACCGCATCGCCCACCAACTCATGCAGCCGGGCGAGCCTGTCTACGACGAAGTGGTGCGCCACTTCGGCCGCGAAATTCTCAACCCGGATCGAACCATCAACCGCTCAAAATTGGCCGAAGCCGCCTTCAGCCCAGCCGCTTCCCGCATCGAAGAACTGAACCGCATCGTGCATCCCGAGGTTCTGCGCCGCCAGGAAGAATGGATGCAACGAGCCGGCGGCCGCGATCCCCACGCCATCGTCATCGTCGAAGCCGCGCTCATCCTCGAAGCCGGAGCCGCGAAACAATTCGACCGCCTCGTGGTCGTCACCTGCCGCGACCAGCAGCGCGTAGCCCGCTTCGCCGCGCGCCAGCGGATGGACCTGAACGCAGCCCGTACGGAAGTAGCCCGCCGCATGGCCGCCCAGCTCCCCGACCAGGAGAAAATCAAAGCCGCCGACTACGTGATCGATAACTCCGGCTCACTCGACGAAACGCAAGCACAGGTGCGGGAAGTGTGGAAGACTCTGCGCGAGGAAAAGATGAACAAGCGCTAAGCAGTCGGCGCGCGACCGTAGAGATTGCCGGCGAGGGACTGGCCTTGGCAACGGCCCGGCAAAGAGAACTAACGGTATTCCTAGAACGTAAAGCGCTTTCACCCGATTGTGCGTAGCCGCCTCCTAGGCTGCGCCTTTGGCCGATTCTTTCAGGTATGACAAAACCTCTTCGGAATGGCCTTCGGGCTTGACCTTGGGAAAGATGTGCTGGATCTTTCCGTTGGGGCCGATGATAAAGGTGGTGCGGACGATGCCCATCACTTTCTTGCCGTACATATTTTTTTCCTGCAGGACGCCGAAGGCGTCGGCGATTTTTTTGTCGGCGTCGGCGAGCAGCGGGAACGGCAGGCTGAACTTGTCCTGGAATTTCTTCTGGGTTTTCGGAGTGTCGGGAGAAATGCCGAGAAGCACGGCGCCGGTTTTCTGGATCTTCTTATAGGTGTCGCGGAACTCGCAGGCTTCGATGGTGCATCCCGGAGTATCGGCCCGGGGATAGAAGAAGAGAATCACTACTTTGCCGCGCAGGCTCTTGAGAGAGATTTCTTTTCCGTCCTGGTCCTGCAAAGTGAAGTCGGGAGCTTTATCATGGATATTCATAGCCGCCTCGTGAGAAGGGGAATCTCGTGGAGCAACGGGTCCGAAGATGGTTATACCGCAGGCTGGGCCTTGGCGTCATCTGCGCCGGCATTTTCGTTCTGGCCATGGTCGCGGTGCAGTGCGTTGCGCAACGGAATGCGCAACGGGAACGGCCACCGATTGCGCCGGAGCCAAAGCCGACAGCAAAAAAGGAAAAAGGTCCGCGGGCGCTGGGACTTTTGCAGTTGTCGAGCGACGGCAAGGCCACGCTGATTCCGATTGCGATTCTGATTGACGGCAGGTTTTATGACGCGAGCGCGTACAAGGCGAATCCCGTGCCGATGGCGCTGGATGTAGGCACGGTGTACGAAGCCGAGAGTGGGGGAGCCTCGCTGGGTTTGTTTACCGTGAAAGGCGCGCTGCACAGCAAGAGCGCGGGCAGCCAGAATCCATGGGTGGGTACGGGAGCGTATTTGCTGAACGGAAGCGAACCGGCGGAGAAAGCCCGGAAAGCGGAGAACGTTCCGGTAGGAATGGATGACAGCGGCGATGCGCCGCCGCGCCTGACTAGAGGCGACAAAGCAAAGCCCGCGGACCAGAATTCCCAGGTGAAGAAGGACCAGAGTTCGGGAACGCCGAAGGACCCGAGTACCGGAGAGCAAAAGCCGGCGGAAGCGAAGCCGGCGGATAATCCTGCCCCGGTGCCGAGTACTCCTACGAGTTCGGCGAAGCCTGAAGAGAACAGCAGCAAAGATCAGGGAGCAGGGAAGACAACTGCGGAATCGGGGGCGGATGCTTATCGCCCAACTTTGCGCCGCGGCAAACCTACAACTCCGTTGCCGGACGATGACGAAACCCCGGCGAAGCCTGCTTCGACGAAGGTGGCATCGGCAAGCGCCGCCGCAACTCCTGTTGCCAGCGGCCCGGTGCAGCTTGTGCCGGCCGTTTCGGATGCCGGTGGTCCGGATCCGAAGTCGTACAAATTCCAATGGAACAAGGGCGAAGAACAAGACCGGCGCACGCAGGTGTTGGCGCTGGCGAACGACGACTTTCGCGCATACCTCGTCAAGCGGGCGAAAGACTGTATCCCGGCCAAACCGGCGGCGAAACCTGTGGCGGGCGGCCACAAACCAGCACGGCCGCAGCCGAAGCTCGATGAAGTGGAGTTCCGAACCTTCGACGTGTGGGGCAACAACCAGCCGGTGATCGTGTTCAGCGCGGTGTTCAGCACGGACGCGCAGATACCCACGGCGAAGGGAACATTTGTGCTGGCTGAAACGCCGGCGGCGACTGGACCGGCTGCACGGGGAGACGGCCCGTTCTGGATGATGCTGGTGGTGAGAACCGACATTTACGGGAACCTGCGCAAGCTCTATCTGGGGATTACGGACAAGTATCATCTGGACGTGACGCCGCGCCTGGAATTGATCGATGCCGTCGATGCCGACGGCGACGGCCGGGGCGAATTTCTGTTTCGCGAAACCTCGGACGCGGGAAGTGGATACATCATTTATCGTCCGACGGCGGATGTTCTGTGGAAAATGTTCGACAGTTTGAATCCGGAGTAGGGGTGCGAGAATTAACTAAGCCATGATCGAGCGAGCGAAGATGGACGGTGTTCCGGGGAGCTTCCCTTCACTTTGCGTCTGAGCCGCCGCAACTTTTTGCAATCGGCGCTGAGCGCCGGCGCTGCGGCCGCACTGCCGGCCGGCTTTTCGGCGTGTACCGCGTCCGCGTCCAAGGCAGCGGGCAGGGTGAATTCGGCGGCGTTCGCGGGCGTATCCGCAAAACAGTTTACGACCTCTTCCGTGGTTGCGTTCCCCAAGAATTTCTTTTGGGGCGCCGCGACCGCGGCCTACCAGACTGAAGGAGCATGGAAGGAAGACAGTAAAGGCGAATCCATCTGGGACCGCTTCGCGCATACCCCGGGCAAAATCAAGAACGGCGACACCGGCGACGTGGCCTGCGACTCGTATCATCGCTGGCGCGAAGATATTGCGCTGGTGCGGGCGATGAACCTGAACAGCTACCGGTTTTCGATTTCGTGGCCGCGCGTGCAGCCAGCGGGATCGGGCGCCGCGAATTCCAAAGCGCTCGATTATTACAGGCGCCTGGTGGACGCATTGCTGGAAGCTAAGGTGCGTCCGTTGGTTACGCTCTATCACTGGGACCTGCCGCAAGCTCTGGAAGACGCTGGGGGATGGCCGAACCGCGATACGGCGGGCCGCTTCGCGGATTACGTCGATGTGGTAGGGCGCGCGTTGGGGGACCGCGTGTCCGATTGGATTCTGCTCAACGAGCCTGCGGGTTTCACCGATCTGGGTTATCTGGAAGGCACGCACGCGCCGGGGCGCAAGAGTCTGCTGGATTTTCTGCGGGCGACGCATACCGTGAACCTGGCGCAGGGGGCTGGTTTCCGGGCGCTGAAGGCGGCGCGCCCCGCGGCTCGTGTGGGCACGGCGTTCAGCATGTCGCCCTGTGAGCCGGCGACGAATTCCGAAGAAGACAAACTGGCCGCTGAACGCGCGCACGCCATTACCAATACCTGGTTTCTGGAGCCGGCGTTGAAAGGACGATATCCCGAAGCGCTTACGTTTCTTCCAGAGACTGTGATGGGCATCAAGAGCGGCGACATGGAAAAGGCGCGCGCCCCGCTGGATTTCATCGGCATCAATCTTTATTACCGCACCATCGCATGGGCGCCGAAAGCCCTGGAGCGCATAGGACACGCGCAGGAATGGCTGTTTCCGGTGAAGATGACAGGCGGAGAGCAGGGACCGAAAACCGACATGGACTGGGAAGTGTGGCCGCAAGCGCTTTATGACATGGTGATGCGCATTAGCCGTAACTTCAACCGGCCACCGATTGAGATTACTGAGAGCGGGTGCGCATATAACGACGCGCCGGGAGTGGATGGGCGCATCCAAGACACTCGCCGCATCGAATATCATCGCGAATATCTGGGAGCTTTAGCGCGGGCCATGGCTGATGGTGCGGACGTTCGCGGCTATCATGCGTGGAGCCTGATGGATAATTTCGAGTGGGCGGAAGGTTTTCGCGCGCGGTTTGGGCTGGCTTACGTCGATTTCGCCACGCAGAAGCGCACGATCAAAGAATCGGGGCGCTGGTATGCGAGAGTGGCCGCGGATAACGCCTTGCTGCCAGCGGCCGCGGCGGAGCATCGGCAGCCTGCCCAATAACTATTTCTGTTGCATCACGAGTTCGCCGTTTTCCACTTTCACGCCGCCGACATAATCGGGCAGCTTCAGGCGGTCGCGCTGCTCGGCGAGTTTCTTCTGCAACGCGGGATTGACGAGCGAAATTGGAACATCGAAATCTCCAACTTTGAATTCGGTGGGATCGAAAGTGGCATAACCATCTTTGGAGGCGAGATGGCCGGAGACGGTAACCCATACGTCTTTGCCGGCGATCTCGGTGAGAAACTGGCCATGCACAACGTCGCCATCGAAGCTGACCTGCTGGTCTTTGAGGGTGGGCGCCTCGCTGCCGATGTTCGAGTCGGGAGATAGGTTCGCGGTAGATCCCGCGGTTGCGCCCAGCGCCTGGGCCAGCGCCGCTCCGACTTCGTCGGAGCTGAGGCGAACTTCGGATTTAGGTGGGGCGGCTGGGGGCGCAGTGGGAGCGACCGCTGGTTCGGCGGACTGGGGTTGCGGCGCTTGTAGAGTTTCACGCGTTGCCCGCTGGGACGCCTGCTGCAGCTGCTCGAGTTTCTGGTCGAACGACTGCGCGTTGGCGGCGATGGCCGCTGGAGTCTGATGCGGAGCGACCGGCACAGGCTTTTTCAAAACCAGAATGATCGCCACCAAGGAGGCAATGAGCGTGGCGATGCTGATGATGCGATCGAGTTTGAATTTCATGGCGATTCTCAAATCGGGCCGAGGACAGGCTCACCCAACATCATGGTATCGCCGCCCGCAGATCTGGATCACATGACTGAAGTCATGGTCGGCAATGGTACTTTGGCGCCGCCGGCTCGCCCAAATTATTCCAACTTCTTACTCAGCAGTTCGTTCACCAGTTGCGGATTGGCCTGGCCTTTGGAAGCTTTCATTACCTGGCCGACGAAAAAGCCGAGCATCGTCTTTTTGCCGGCGCGGTATTGCTCGAGTTGCTTAGGATTGGCAGCGAGGACTTCGTCGACGATCTTTTCGAGCGCCGAAGTGTCGCTGGACTGCTGGGGACGGCCCTCTTCGTCGTATAGCTCTGGGAAATCCTTGCCGCGCTCGAAGCAGAGATCGTACAGATCTTTGAGCATCTTGCCGGAGATGATTCCGGCTTCAACCAAATCAGCCGATGCGGCCACGCCTTTCATCGAAATCGGCGATTGGGCAATGTCGATGCCTTTGGCCTTGAGGCGGCCCATGAGTTCGCCTTGCACCAGATTGGCGACGCGCTTGGGATTCTTCGCCGCCTTGGCCGCGGCTTCGAACTGATCGGCCAGTTCTTTGCTGAAAGTAAGCACTTGCGAGTCGTACTCGGTAATGCCGTATTCCGTCACCATGCGCTGGCGGCGGGCCTCCGGCAATTCGGGCAACGATCGGGCAATTTCGGCCTTCCACTTTTCGTCGACGACCAGCGGCAGCAAATCTGGTTCGGGGAAATAGCGGTAGTCGTGCGCCTGCTCCTTGGAACGCATGCCGTAGGTCTTGCCTTCGCTTGAGTTGTAGAGGCGAGTCTCCTGCACGATTTTTCCGCCAGAGCCGATCACTTCAATCTGGCGGGCGATTTCGTACTGCAGCGCCTCGCGGATGAAGCGAAACGAATTCACATTCTTGATTTCGGTTTTTGTGCCCAGATCTTTTTGTCCGCGCGGGCGCACGCTGACGTTGGCATCGCAGCGGAGAGAACCTTCCTCCATGTTGCAGTCGCTGACGCCGGTGTAGAGGATGATCTCTTTCAGCCGGGTGAGGTATTCGTAAGCTTCGTCGGGCGTGGCGATCTCGGGCTCGCTGACAATTTCGATCAGGGGCACGCCGGTGCGATTGAGATCGATGGCAGTGGTGTCGAAACCGACGCCAAACACTTCGCCGAAGCCGTGTAGGCTCTTGCCCGCGTCTTCTTCGAGATGCACGCGGATGATGCCGATTTTGTTGACTGTTCTCTGTTCTGTGTTCTCAGTTCTCAGTTCCTGGTTTTCGTCGCCGGCTCTCGGGGCGCGAGTTGTGGCGGTCGTGCCTTCGTCCTTGGTACCTCGACCGGCGAGGATCTCGATGAAGCCGCACTCGGCGAGCGGTTTGTCGTATTGCGAAATCTGGTAGCCCTTGGGTAGGTCGGGATAGAAATAGTTCTTGCGCGCAAAAATGGACGTTTCGTTGATGCGGCAATTCAGCGCCATCGCGGCCAGTGTGGCGAACTCGACCGCTTTGCGATTCAGCACGGGCAGCGCGCCGGGCATTCCGAGGCAGACGGGACAGACATTTGAATTGGGCGGAGCGCCGAAGCGCGTTGAGCAGGAGCAGAAAATCTTCGTGGCGGTAAGAAGCTGGACATGAACCTCTAGACCGACGACTGGCTCGTAGACGATGACAGACGTATCCACGGAAGCTGACATGTCGGATGATTATAAAGCCCCGCGTATTCCGGCTGCGTTGCGAAGACTTCGCCGCTTCTTGGGGCGGCGCACGGAAACTCTCGACCGCGAAGGACGCGAAGACGTCCGCAGAGTGCGCGAAGAACACCGGCGTGGCCCGACAAAAACGGCTCTTAGGGTTTCTGCGGTGCGTTCAGGTATTTGTCCATTGAGATTTCGAAATACATCAGTTCAGTACCTTTGGCGTCGTCGACGCCGGTTACGTAGATGTGTGCGCCTGCGAGCGGCGTGGCGATTCCGCCGACGTCGAAGAAGAAAAATCCCGATTGCGTGGTGTGCGGCTCGATAGCTTTCGCGGCAAATTGAGACGTGTCAATTTCGTCACGTTCTTTCTGGCTGAGCGTGCCCTTAACCTTCTTGTGCGGAATTGGAAACGGGATGGGCGAATTGGTGTTGGCTTGCGGATTCACCAGGCGGCGATAGATGTCTTCGGACGCAGTGGGCGTGAGCTTAGAATTATTCTTGGTGACGAACTGCACGTCCATATTGGCGATAGAGATGGGCTGTTCGCTGTTGTTGGTGACGAGAAAGAAAACCGGCAGAAATCCGTGCTCTTGAAAGTTGATGGAGAAAATCTTTGCCTTGTCGGGAGTGTCGTAAGGATCGGCGGCGATGGCGATCTTCTCGGTGGGATGCTCGTCGTGTGCGGGATAGGCTTGGGCCGATCGCGGCGTGGGCTTGACGAAATCCTTGGCCGCGACGATGAGCGTGAGGAAACAAACCACACAGAGGGTCGCCCGTAGGGGACGCAGCCGGACCGTGAAACTGCTTTCTGGCATGGAGATGGCTACTGACTTTGATTATAGCGGGCGGGGGCTTGCGGACCTCAGACCTCGGACCTCAGATCTCAGACTTCGGACTTCACGCTTCGGACTTTGATTACGGGTTGCAACTGACTACCTTGCAAATCACTGCTTAGCGGTGAGTGTGCGTTTAGAATGGCTGGAATTGATCTACCTCCTTTACAGCGCACTGCTGGCGGCAGGAATGCTGTTGAGCCTGCCTTACTGGCTATTCCAGATGATGCGCTACGGCAAGTACCGCAAAGGGTTTGCGGAGCGAATGGGCAGGGTGGCCGACCGGCTGCGATGGACGGTGAGGCCTGAACCTCCGCCTCAGCCCCAGCGTGAGCCGTTTCGCCGCGACGAGGTGATTTGGGTTCACGCCGTTTCCGTCGGCGAAGTTCTGGCGGTGAGCGGATTAGTGGCGGAACTGCAGAGGCGTTTTTCCGGGCACCGGATCGTTGTCTCCACCACGACCGATACGGGCCAGGTACTGGCGCGCAAGCGGTTTGGCGAGAAGAATGTCTTCTACTTTCCCATTGACTTCGCGTTCGCCATCCGGCCCTATCTGCGGGCGCTGCGGCCGCAACTGATTGTTATCGCGGAGACGGAGCTGTGGCCGAATTTTTTGCGCTTAGCCCACACTCACGGGGCGCGAATCGCCATTGTGAATGCGCGCATCTCCGACCGCTCGCGGCCGAACTACCGCCGGTTGCGCTGGCTGTTGCGGAAGATGCTGGCGCAGGTGGACTTGTTCCTGGCGCAGACGCAAGAAGACGCTTTGAGGCTGGGCGAGATCGGCGCGCGCGGGGAACGCATTCGAGTCACGGGCAATCTGAAGTTCGATCAGGTTGCGGCCGCAGCGCCCCCGATTGTGGAGAGCCTGCGCAATTCGCTGGCTGCGACGGCAGCGGGGCCGGCGCTGGTATGCGGCAGCACGGTTGAGGGCGAAGAGCCACTATTGCTAAAGGCTCTTGAAAGTGTGCTGGTTGCCCATCCGCGGGCGGTGATGATTTTGGCGCCGCGACACCCCGAACGTTTCGAGAGTGTCGCTGCTTTGCTCGAGAATATGTCGATTCGTTTCTGGCGGCGTTCGGTGTGGAATGGACAGCCACTGGCGGGAGGGGTGCTGCTGGTGGATGGCCTCGGTGAGTTGGCCGCGCTGTACGCCCTGGCCGACATCGCCTTTGTGGGCGGCAGCCTGGTGCCGCGCGGCGGCCACAACATCATCGAGCCGGCGCAACATGGGGTCGCCATTGTTGTCGGCAATCACACGGAAAATTTTCGCGACATCGTGAGCCTGTTTCAAAGCCGAAAGGCAATAAGGGTAGCCGGTCCCGCGGAACTGCCGCTGGTGCTGCTGGAACTGCTGGCCAACGATGCGGAACGCAAGGCATTGGGCCAGCGCGCGGCCGAGACCATGCGATCGCAGACCGGAGCGACGGCGCGCACCGCGGACGAGTTGCAGAAATTGCTCGAGCAAGACCGGGCGCAGGTTTCTTGGGATCAAGGCGCTCGACGGTCCAGGCTATGACGGTCCAGGCTATGACGGTCATGCTATGAATGTGAATCCTCTGCCGGCAATTTACGGAACGGCGGTGGCGGCGCGTAACGCGCTCTACGACCACGGAATATTGCCGGCACGACAGTTGAAAAAACCAGTGGTCAGCATTGGCAATGTTTCCGCCGGGGGCGCAGGCAAAACGCCGTTCGTGATTCTGCTGGGTGAATTGCTGAAGGCGCGCGGCGTTGCATTCGACATTCTTTCCCGCGGCTACGGGCGCAAGACTCGTGGCGTACTTTCTGTGGACCCGAACGGGCTGCCGCAGGAGTTCGGGGACGAGCCTCTGCTGTTGGCGCGGCGGCTGCAGGTTCCGGTCGTGGTTGGGGAAGATCGCTTCGCGGCTGGACAGTTTGCCGAGTCGAGGTTCGCGTCGCAGATGCATTTATTGGACGATGGATTTCAACATCGCGCGCTGGCCCGCGATTTCGAGATTGTGCTGGTGACGCCCGAGGATGCGCGCGACCGTCTGCTTCCGGCCGGGCGATTGCGTGAGCCGCTGAAATCGTTGCGGCGAGCGGATGCGGTTGCGCTGGTGGGCGGAGCGTCGGCGGATTCATTTCCGCTGGGGGGCAAACTGATGTGGCGCGTGCGGCGGGGAATTGCCCTGGAAAATGTTCCACCGAAGCCGGTGGTATTCTGCGGCATCGCGCGTCCGCGGAACTTCTTGCTGCAGTTGCGCGCGGCAAATGTTGAGCCGGTGGCGGAGGCTTTCTATCGCGATCATCATGCCTACACGGAAAAAGACGTAAGCGAACTCGTGCAACTCAAGCAGCACAGCGAAGCCGGAGGGTTTGTGACCACCGAAAAAGATGCGGTCAACCTGGGGGGATATGTTTCCGCGCTCAAGCCGTTGTCGGTGGTTCGGGTCACAATGGAGCTTGCCAGCGCAGCTAACGCCGTGGATTCCATGCTGCGCATGCTCGCGGAGCGGCGTGGCAAGGCATGAGAAAATGCGACAGGCGGGCGAGTCTGACAATCCAGCGCCATATCGCATGACGAAACATTTCAAAGAAGCCGAGCGCCTGAAGAGAATCATTGAGGCGTTTCCCCAGGTCACCATCACATTGCTGGGAGATCTGGTGGCCGACGAATTTGTTTTCGGCGAAATTTCGCGGGTGTCGCGCGAGGCGCCGGTGCTGATTCTCAAGCACCGCGAACGCACGGTCGCCCCTGGAGGCGGCGCCAACGCGGTGAACAATCTGGCTGACCTGGGAGTGAAAGTGCTGCCGGTGGGCGTGGTTGGAGACGACGAGCCCGGGCGATTGCTGCTGAAATATTTTCGTCACAAACAAATTCCGATCAGTGGAGTGCTCAAGGACAAGAGCTACACCACTGTGACCAAGACGCGCATCCTCGCCGGCATGGCGCACACGTCGCGCCAGCAGGTGGTGCGCATCGATCGTGAGCCTGCCGAAGCGCCCAACGCGCATCTGACGCGCGAATTGTTTTTGGCCGCGCGAGAGTATTTGCGCGCGTCGGACGCGCTGCTGGTGTCGGACTACGGCTACGGCTCGGCGACTCCGGCGCTGGTGAATGCGCTAAACGTCAAGACTCGGACGCCGGTGCCCATTGTTCTCGATTCGCGTTACCGGCTGCTGCAATACGCCGGAGTCACCGCGGCAACGCCGAACGAGCCGGAAGTGGAGGAAGCGCTGGGCGTTCGCATCGGGCACAACTGGGACAAGCTGATTGCGGCGAGCAAACAAGTGATGGGCCGGATGAAGCTGCAGTCGCTGGTGATCACGCGCGGCCGCGATGGAATGGTGGCTTTCGACCAGCGGCACAAACCGGTGGACATTCCGATTTATGGTTCCGACGAAGTGGCCGACGTTACCGGCGCGGGCGATACCGTGATTGCGGCATTTACGGCCGCGCTGGCCGCCGGCGCCAGTACACAGGAAGCGGCGCACATTGCCAACTATGCCGGTGGAATCGTGGTGATGAAGCGGGGCACGGCCACAGTTTCGCGGCAGGAATTGTTGGACGCTCTGGAGCAAGCACCGCCGGCCACAAGATCTCATTGAGCGACAGTAAGAAAATCCTGGAACGCAGCACATTGCGCCCGCGCATAGAAGAATGGCGCAGCGCCGGCGAGCGCATCATTCTGGCCAACGGGGGCTTTGATTTGCTGCATGTGGGCCACGTGCGCTATTTGCGCGGAGCGAAACAACTGGGTGGAAAGCTGGTGGTCGCCGTCAACTCCGACGACTCGGTGCGCGCACTGAAAGGGGAAGGCCGGCCGATTATGCCCGCGGCGGAGCGCGCGGAAATTGTTGCCGCACTGGAAGACGTGGATGCGGTTGTGATTTTTTCCGAACTCGATGTACGCGCGCTCATTCACGAGATCCGTCCCGACATACAGGCCAAAGGAACGGACTACGCAAGAGATTCGGTTCCTGAGCGGGACGCGGTCATCGCCTGTGGAGGACGCGTCGAGATTGTGGGCGACGCGAAAAATCATTCTACGACTGAAATCATCCGCGCACGGCTCCCGGGGAAACATGGTTGAGGCCACAGGAGCGCTGGAGGACAAAGCACCAATTTCTATCCCTGAGCGGACCCGCAGGCGTGACCGGCGTTACGGCGCAGAAGGTTGATCAGTTGTCAAAAGCAAATCGTCCACAAATCGAGCGCCTGCTGATCGTGCGCCTGAGCGCGATGGGCGACGTGATTCATACGCTGCCTGCGGTTGCCGCGTTGCGAGCGGCGTTCCCGGACTCGACCATCGGTTGGATTGTCGAAGAGCGCTGGGCCGAGCTTCTGTGCGCCGCACGGGCGCCCCGGCGTGGGCCGCGATCGGCGCAGCGGCCCGTGGTGAATGAAGTACACGCCATCAACCTGGCGGGGTGGAGGAAGTCGCTGTATTCCATTCACACGTTGCAGCAGGCTGCGAAGGTTTGGAACGACATGCGCGCCGCACGCTACGATGTTGCCATTGACCTGCAGGGGGCGATACGCTCGGCGCTTCTGGCGCATTGGTCCGGGGCTCGAATGGTCTATGGCGCAGCCGAGGCCCGAGAATCTCCCGCCAGCTTGTGGTACACGCGGGAGGTGATCGCGCGCGGAGCGCACGTGGTCGAGCAGAATTTGTCTATCGCGGAAGCCGTGTCGCAAGCGAGAATGGTAATGCCGGGTGTAGAACTTCCCCGCGATCCGGAGACTGAGGCGCGAATCGATCAGCGGCTGCGCGAAAGGGGCGTCGGCAGCTTCGCGATGCTGAATCCGGGTGCGGGTTGGGGAGCAAAGCGCTGGCCGGCGGAGCGTTACGGCGAAGTGGCGCGCAAGCTGGGCGAAGACGGTGTGCGCTCGATTTTGAATTACGGTCCGGGCGAGGAGGAGTTAGCGCGCGTGGCCGAGGTCGCGAGTGGCGGCGCGGCGCAGCCGTGGAGCGGCACGATTACCGAACTGATAGCACTGACGCGCCGGGCGCGGCTCTTCATTGGCGGAGATACCGGCCCCATGCATCTTGCCGCAGCGCTGCGAGTGCCGGTGGTCGCGATTTTTGGCCCGACAGATCCCGCGCGCAACGGCCCTTTTGCCACTCGAAGCAGCGTGCTGCGCAACCGGGCAAGCTCTACCACGCACGCGCGCCGCGCTGCGCCGGACGCGGGTTTGCTCGAGATAAGCGCCGGCGATGTGGTTGCGGCAGCGCGCAGGTTACTTGTGGAAAGTTCCTCATGATGAGTAACGTTCGAATGAATCACACCCATGGCTGAGTGGCGGCACATCGCGCGCCGCATTCGCGTGCCGCTGGGCTTCGCTCTTACCGTGCTCTATTTGTGGCTGGCTCGGCCCACGTGGCACTTCTTGGCGCTGGGAGCGATTGCGATCGTGCCCGGACTCCTGATTCGCGCGCTGGCTTCGGGCCACGTGCAGAAGAACGAAGCTCTGGCGACTTCGGGGCCGTATGCCTACACACGCAATCCGCTTTACCTTGGTTCGGTGCTGATCGGCGTAGGCTTTGCGGTCGCAGCGCGCAGTTGGTGGATCGGATTCATGCTGGTCGTGATGTTTCTCGCCATCTACGTTCCCGTGATCCGCAGCGAAGAGGAATTTCTGCGGCAGAAGTTTGTCGAGTTCAGCGACTACGCGAAGCGAGTGCCAAGACTGGTGCCGAGACTTGCACCGCGATCCGGTCTTGCGGACGGCCATCATGAGGAATTTTCGTGGGCGCTCTATCTGAAGCACCGTGAGTACAACGCTCTTCTTGGAGCCGCAGCTATAACGACGGCGCTAGTGGTCAAGATGCTGCTATTCGGGAGTTAGCGGATATATGGACTTGGATGCCATCGGCGGCTCAGCCATAGGAGAAACCGATGCGTCGGGAAATACACGAAAGCCGGCACGGCCAACAGATATGCGAGCAAGTAGGCCCATCCCGGCATGAAAGTTTGCTCGCGGAAAAACGGGCCGCGGGCCCAGTTGACATCGAACTCCGGATGCCAGAAGTAATTGATGGGAATCACAATCCAGGCAGTGAGCGTGGAAAACTTCCAGGCGCGGCGGTCGTAACCCAGGCGCCAGACCGCCCACAGCAACAGCGGCGGCGCGATCAGGTGAAACAGACTCAGTAAGCGAATTGCCAACGGAACCTGCGGGTCGAACATGAATTCCGTCCCGCCGACGAGGTGCCGTCCGGTCAGCACCGCGCCCAGCAGATCGATACAGAACAATGTCTGAAACAGGAGCAGGCTCACCGCCTGCCAGGAAAACAGCAGAGAGCTTTCCAGCCAAAGGCTGAGCATGATAAAGAGATTGCCCAGGTCGCAGAAGAATAGAAAATTCTGCAGGCCGTAGTGACGCCAATAGAGCGGCAGCCATACGGCCACGCCGGCCGTCCAGCAAATCTTCAGCCAGAGAGGGATGCGCATGATCCGGCATTGTATGCTGCAAACGGGTAAGGCTTGGCATCCTCGGAAAGGGGCTTCTGGCAAGGGCTGGCGCGGTACCAAGAATTACCTCGGTAACTTGATGGGCCTTACGGCTGTACCTAGCATTGGCTTGGTATGGGCTATCAAGCGCTCCTGTTTTGTCCCGACGAGAAAACCGCACGCACCGTCACTCAGGTGCTCAGCGAACTCGATTTCACGGTTGTGCCCTGCTCTGAACCTTTTGCTGCCGTCAAGAAGCTGGTGGGCGAGCACTTCGACGCAGTGGTGGTGACCTGCGATAACGAGCAGAACGCCACGCTGCTGTTCAAGAGTGCCCGCAATTCGCCGAACAACCAATCGTCCCTGGCCGTGGCCATTGTGGAAGGGCAAGCCGGAGTGGCAAAGGCTTTTCGCATCGGCGCAAACCTGGTTCTGACCAAGCCCATCAATGTGGAGCAGGCGAAAGGTACGCTGCGAGTTGCGCGTGGACTGCTTCGCAAGGGGGAGATGGCAAAGCCCGCTGCCGCGGCTGCGACGGCAACCGCCAAGCCCGCCAGCTTAGCGCCGGGCGCTCAAATCTCAGTCCCGCAAGCCTCCGCTGCAACCGGTGCGACAACGCGCCCAGAAGCCCGGCTGGCCGCCGCTGCAACCAAACCTCAGAACCAACCCTCGAAACTGCTCCCGGAGCGTCTTGCTCCCGCTGCGGCATCCAAAACCACTTCTCCTGAGGCGAAGCTGGACGAACCTGCTCAGCCTTCACTTTCGGCTGCAACAGGGGAAACATTACCTGTGGGTGCTTCCGCACCCGAATCGGCGTCATCCGCGAATGTTGAAACGGAGAAGATCGTATCCACCGCAACTCCTGTTTCAAGCGATGGATTCTCGTCAACGGCCACTTCTGCATTCGGGACAGGTGCCGCCAGCGCTCCAGCCCCGGCTCGCGAACCGTTACCAAGCGCTCCAACTGTGGAGACACAACCTCACGTTGACGCTCAAACGGAAGGTGAAGACGAGAAAAACGCTCCACACGAACACGATTCCCACTATGAAGCGATTTCGCCCGCGCCACCGTTGATGTTCGGCGGTACAGTGAGCGCAGGAACCGAGTCTGCCGGTGGTCAAAACAAGAAGCTGCTGCTGGCAATCACCGCCATCGCGTTGCTTCCCGCTCTGGCCTATATGACGTGGACGCAGTGGATGGGCAAAGCGAGTGGGCCCCTTCAGTCCGCGGCTCAGCCGGTTAGTGGGGGCGGCTCGCCGCCGAAGGCGGCCGCCAAGATTCCTTCGACGCCGCCGGCACCGCTGGCTGCGACACGCGTGGACAGTATAGCGGCTCAGCCGGCCACGACCTCGTCCGAGGACGAGACAGCTTCACCAAATGGCAAGGCGGCGCCAGCGATAGCATCGAAATCAACGCGATCTGCGACCTCGCCGGCATCGGGCGGAAAGCCTACCGGCAAGTCTTCGCCGCAAACCATTGTCGTCAAGAAGAGTCCGAACCAATCCGCCGACAATCGCTTATCTATCACCGACACTTCCGCGCCGAGCGTCGCCGTTGCTGCCAGTGCGCTGCCCAGCCTGGTAGGCGATTCGGGAAGCGCTCCTCCACCCGTGCTGCAAGCGATGAATGTCTCGCAAGGCGTCTCGCAGGGATTGCTGCTGAAGAGAGTGCAGCCGATCTATCCGGCAACGGCTTTGCACATGCGCCTGGAAGGTGCGGTGCAGCTCTTGGCCACGATCTCCGAGAGGGGAAACATCACGGCAGTGAAAGTTCTGAGCGGCCAGCCGCTTCTGGCGCAGGCCGCGGTAGATGCCGTGAAAAAGTGGAAGTACAGACCCTATCGCCTGAGCGGCGAACCTGTGGAGATTGAGACGCAGATCACGGTCAACTTCAAATTACCTCAATAAACCTGCGACAGTTCTGCGTTCGGCTAAATAGAAGGGCCACGCTGAACCCGGAAGCGATCTTGGCGCTCCATCTTTGCTTCGCAATCCTCAGCTTCCTGCAGCGCTCTACCCATGAAGAGCATTTTATTTCGCGAAGACTGCACGAACGCGAAACGGACGTGGATCGGACGACTCGAAGGTGGAAGCGCGGCAGCACGGTACACCCTGAGCTACTGCCTTTGCAGGCTTTCGTCGACAACAACCTTGCCGCCCTTGTCCACCGTGATGATTTTGTGAACCGGCGCGTAGCCGCTGAGGGTAATGTCGACGACGTAATTGCCGGGATCGAGCATGAACTCGACCGGCGAGTTCTTCTCCAGCATATGTTGGTTGACCGCGATTTGTGCGCCTTTGGGCTCAGTCTTAACGCTGACCTGTCCCATCCCCTGGGCCGCGCCGCCGCCAAAGAGCTTCTTCATCTTCCCGACCGTCTTGATGTCGTCGACGTTGCCCAACTGCCGCAAACTCGGCGAGAAGCTGACGGTTTGTCCCAGGACAAACGGTGCGCTGGTAGTCTCGTCGATGTAACCGGACTTACGCACGACGACGACGTGTTGGCCTTTGTCCACGCTGACTTGCGCGGGCGTCGTCTTGCCCGTGTCTTTGCCATCCACATAGACGTTCGCACCTGCCGGGTTGCTGGAAACGGCGAGCGTCGCCAGCAACTGGGCCAGATGGGTCACAACAAACAGCTTGGTTCCCGAGGCCACTTCGATGGTGCGTGTGTCGGTAGAATAACCGGCCTTGCTGACTGCGACCGCATGCTGTCCAGGATTTACACCCGATAGAGTGAAAGGTGTAATCCAGGTGGGGTCGGTCTTTCCATCGACCTGTACTTGTGCGCCTTGCGGGGTCGAATCGATCGCCATCTGCCCCGGCACGATTACGGGCGCCACCGGCACCACCGGCTTCTTGCGGGAGTTTCTGGCTCCCGATGCTGCCCGGGTTGGCACTGGTTCAGCTACGTCAGGCGCAGCAGGAGGCTGAGTTTCAGTTGTGGCTGCGGACTGAGGTTGGGAATGCACGGGCGCCAGCTGCGCAGCCGTTTGAGTGGCAGCCTGTGGCGCCGCCACGACCGAGGAGCGCGCCGAATCGTCATCGCTGTTCAAATCGTGAATGTGAACGAACAGTCCAACGGCAATAATGAGAATCAAGACAGCCGCGCCCGCAATTGAGTACATCATCAGGCGCGGCGGTACGTTCTTTATTTCTTTAATCGCTTTGCCGGCGACTTCGCGCGGCTGGATCTTTGGCTTTTCCGGCTCGCGGCCAGACTTGAGCGCGGCCATTAAGGGAACTTCCGGCTCGAAGGGTGGCGGAGGCGGTGGAGGCGGCGCGACGAAGACTTCTTTCTTGAGCGGGGGCAGTTCGCTGATCTCAGAAAAGCTCACGCTGCTGCCGCGGGTCGGACCGCCTGCAGCCATCATGGGATCGAATGCGATGGTTGGTCCTTGTTTCTCGGCCTCCGGAGCTTCCACCGCCGGCTCGAGAGTTGCGGCCGACATGGAAGATACAGGCAAGCCCGCGGCGCCAATTGTGGCTTTGACGCAAGAGGAAACGAACTGGTTTGATATGTCGAGTTCCGGAGTATCGGTAGCAGACGCTGGCGCTGCGCCAGCGACTCGCGCAGCGGCCGCTGCAGCCGCCTTCGGCACGCGAGTGGGCTCCGGTGTCGCCGCTTGTGCAGGCGCTTTGCTTGAGGCAGGAGAGACAAACCGTTTTTCGGGCGGCGGGGCTGATGAGGCCCGTGCTGCTGCGGGACGGACCTGAGCGGCGACCGCGCTTGCGGGTTTCGCCGGACTCGGCTGCGGAGCAGCGGAAGCAATGAACTTTGCCTGGGCCGCGGCTTTGACCTGGTCTGGAACGGCGGAGGCCTTCGGCGCCTCTACTGCTTTTTTCGCCGCTTGCGCCTTCGATTCCTTGCAGCTCTCCAGATCGTCCAGCAGTTCTCTTCCGCTTTGGTAGCGCTGCTCTGGATCCTTGGCCAGAGCCTTCATGACCAGATCGCTCAGCAAAGGATGCAGCTTAGGATTCAGCGACAGCGGCGGCGGAGGCTCGCTCTCCGTGATGCTTTGACGCAAGGAGTCGGAATCCTCGCCATCGAATGCTTTTTGATCGGTCACCATCTCATAGAAAATGGCGCCCAGACTGAACAGGTTCGACCGCGCATCGATCGCTTCACCATGAACCTGCTCCGGAGACATATAGTGCAGAAGCGCGGGAACGCCGCTCGGCATGTGCCTCGTGAACCGTCCCACGCTAGACATGCCGAATCCAAGAATTCTGACCGTTCCATCCCACCCGCACATAATTTTGGCCGGTTCCAGACCATAGTGGAAAACTTTGTGGTTATGTGCGTGGTCCAGTCCGCTGCACACTTGCCTGCCGATATCGAGCAAGTCCCAGATGGAGAATCCTTCCTTGCGCGCCAGCATCGTGGCGATGCTGTTGCCCTGGATGTATTCCATGGCGGCGCAGAGTTGTCCTTCGATCGCACTGGCGCCGTAAACGGTGGTGATGTTGGGCTGATTCAGCTGTTTGGTGTTCTCGGCCTCTTCCAGAAGACACTTTTCCAATTCCGCAGAATATTCGCCAAAGGCAGACAATTGAATCGCCTTCAGCGCGACCGTTTGGCCGTTCTGCGGATCGCTGACCTTATAGACCGCGCCGGTGGCAGACTTCGCCAGTTCACTCAGTATTTCGAAGTGGCCGATTTTCATGGACGTTGCTACCTAGCCTCGTCATTGGAAAGACCCGTGACGTGCTTCCTCAAGCAATGCCGCTCGGGTCGAATTCCGGGGCAGAGTAAGGCTAGGATATCTCCCACAGGACAGAGCTTCGAGTTACCAAGGTACTCGCGGGAATCGTCGATTTCTGGGTATCAGAGAACCACTGAAGCCGCAGACAGAGGGCATCGCGCGGGCCCAGTAACGCCCGGGCCGCCGGGCTTGATGTTTCTCTTCCGGCGTTTTTCTCCACGCTGAGGGACGGGATAGATTCGGGCAAGGTTCAGCCTGACCCAACCCAAAAGCGTCATCGCGAGAGCGCCGTAACTTTTCCAGGCTGCGGAGAGTTGTACTGGGTTAGAACTCAGCATTGTGACATTTGTCATGCAGCCCGGATGACGATCTCCACTGGCGAGCCGAATCTCGCAGACGGATGATTCAGAAGAGGTTCTTCCGGCGTGCTGAGGGACTGTTTTCACATCTCGGCGTGGCGGTGGGTTGTCGGTGGGACGCGAATTCATTTATTCTTGAGCGTCGCGTGGGGCGCGCGCCCTCGTTCCACCCACTCCGGCTTCCCAGGGATTCACCAATGACTCTGACCCGGTTTGTCACCAAGAACGCCTTCCGCAACAAGCGGCGCAGCATCCTGACCGTCGCCAGCATCGGCGTTTCGCTGCTCCTGCTGACGTTCATGATGACTCTGTGGCGCGGCTTCTACATGGACAAAGGAAGCCCGGACTCGGCGCGCCGGCTGGTAACCCGGCACCGGGTTTCTCTGACAAACTCGCTCCCCAGCTTTTATCGGGAGAAAATTCGAGCCATTCCCGGGGTGGTTGCGGTTGTCCCTGTGAGTTGGTTCGGCGGTCTCTACAAAGATGACAAGCCGGAAAATTTCTTCGCGCAATTCGGAGTGGATCCCGACGAATTTTTCAAAGTGTTTCCGGATGTGAGCCTTCCACCCGATCAGGCTGCGGCGTGGCAGCGCGACCGCGCCGGCGCCATCGTGAATGACGAGCTGGCCAAAAAGCACGGCTGGAAGCTGGGCGATCGCATTGTTCTTCTGGGAACGATCTATCCCGTCAACCTGGAACTTACCATCCGCGGGATCTATTCGTTTCCCACGCAAAACCAAACTGTTTATTTCAACACGAAGTATGTCGAGGAAGCGGTGGCTTTTTTCAAAGGCCAGGCTGGTACTTTCAGCATTATGGCCGACACGGCCGAAGATGTAAGCAAAGTGGCGAGCGCCGTGGATGATACGTTTCGCAACTCGCCGCAGCCCACCAAAACCGAGAGCGAAAAAGCGTTTCAGTTGAGCTTTGTGGCCATGCTGGGCAATGTTAAGGCGTTCATTCTCGTCATTTGCGGTGCGGTTGTGTTTACCACCTTGCTGGTTTCGGCGAACACCATGGCGATGTCCATTCGCGAGCGCACGCGTGAAGTCGCGGTGCTGAAAACTCTGGGCTTTGGGCGGCAAACCATCCTGGGCCTGTTCGTCGGCGAAGCTGTTTCGCTGTCGCTGGCTGGCGGATTATTCGGAGCGGCCTTTGCGTGGCTCCTGCTGTTCATGGCCAAGCAATCGCCCGTGGGCTTTTTCCTGGGCAGCATGGCGATTACCTGGCAGACCATGGTCGTGGCCTTATTGGTAGCGGCGGTCGTTGGATTTCTGAGTTCGTTAATCCCCTCTTATAACGCATCGCGGATAGGGATTGTCGAGGGTCTGCGGCACATTGGTTGAGACAAACCTGGTTGAGATTATGACGCTGAGCAGTTTCATTTTGCGCAACACGTTCCGCAATAAGCGGCGCAGCCTGCTGACATTGCTGAGCATCAGCTTCTCGCTGCTTCTGCTTACGCTGATGATGTCGATCTGGCGGACGTTTTACATCGATCAAGCGGCTCCCGAAGCGGCAAGGCGCGTGATTACTCGCGATCGTGTTTCTCTGTCTTTTCTTCTTCCCGGGTATTACCGGGACAAGATTCGCGCCGTTCCTGGAGTAACCGCGGTTGCGCCCATGACCTGGTTTGGCGGCCGCTACAAGGATGACCGTCCTGAGAACTTCTTTGCGCAGATAGCGACCGACCCCGATGAGTACCTGAAGGTTGCGTCTGACAAGATTGTGCCGGCCGATCAAGTGGCGGCCTGGCAGCGCGACCGCGCCGGCGCGCTGGTCGATATCACGCTGGCGAAAAAATACGGCTGGAAGATTGGCGATCGCATCACTCTGCTGGGCACGATTTTTCCCGTGAACCCCGAGTTGACGATCCGCGCCATCTACCATCGCGATCCGCCGCAGAACTCGCTGTACTTCAACACCAAGTATGTCGAAGAATCCGTGAACTGGTTCAAGGGACAGGCGGGATGGTACTCCACGCAAGTGGCGTCAGCGGACGACGTGGCGAGAGTTTCAAAAGAAATCGACGACATGTTCCGCAATGCGCCGCTGCAAACGAAAACCGAGAGCGAAAAAGCCTTTCAGCTCTCTTTTGTCGCGACGTTGGGCAACGTGAAGGCCTTTATCCTCGGGATTTGCGGCGCGGTTGTGTTTACTACGCTGCTGGTTTCGGCGAACACGATGGCAATGTCAGTTCGCAGCCGGACGCGGGAGGTGGCAGTTCTAAAGACGTTGGGGTTTACCAGGCAGCGCGTGCTTTCGCTGTTTGTTGGGGAGGCGGTCGCGCTGGCGGCCGTTGGTGGATTGTTCGGTATCCTGGGGGCGGCCGTATTGATCGAATTCTTGACCCATTCTCCGATCGCCATTGGCATTCCCCTCGACATGAAGGTCACCGCGCCCACCATGGCGCTGTCATTGCTGGTGGCCGCAACGGTGGGCTTTTTGAGCGGCTATTTACCCGCCCACAACGCGTCGCGTATGAATATTGTGGAAGGACTGCGCCACATCGGCTGAGTTATGAAGAGCTAAAGAGCAAGGCATAACGAGTAAATTCTATGGCGATACCGATCAGCTACAACATTCGCAATCTCAGGCTGCGAAAAGGCCTTACCATCATGACCGCGCTGGGCATTGCGCTCACGGTTACCACCGCTATTTTCCTGATGGCGCTGCTGGCGGGCCTGCGTCGCGCTTTCGTTTCGAGTGGCAATTCGCTGAACGTGTTGGTGCTGCGCAAGGGATCGGAAGCCGAGCTTTCCGGCGGTTTCGATGCGGCGCTCTACCCCACTCTTACGACTCTGCCCGGCATCGCGAAAGATAGCCGGGGGCAACCCCTGACTTCGGGCGAGTGGGTGGTGGTGGTGGTGCTGCCGCGCAAAGACGGCACCGGCGAAGTGAACGTTACCGTCCGCGGCATGATGCCCGACGGCCTGGAACTTCGCCCCAGCGCGAAGCTGATTGAAGGACGATGGTTCCAAACCGGCCAGCGTGAGGTGGTGGTCAGCAAATCCATTCGCGACCGCTTTTCTCACGCCAACATCGGCGACAGCATGGACTTCGGCAAAGGCCAGTGGAAAGTGGTTGGAGTCTTCGACGCCGGAGGTTCGGCCTACGAATCCGAAATCTGGTCCGACGTGAATCAAATGGCGGCGGATTTCGACCGCCAGGGAGGTTATGCTTCGGCCTATTTGCGCGCAACCGATCCCATCGCGGCCGACGCGCTGAAGAATCGCGTTAGCGACGATCAACGGCTGAAGCTCGAAGGCATGCTGGAAACCGATTACTACGCCAAGCAAACCAGTTCGGGAGCGCCCATCGAGTACATCGGAATTGTAGTCGCGGTGATTATGGCGATTGGATCGAGTTTCGCGGCGATGAATACGATGTACGCCGCAGTGGCATATCGCGGGCGGGAAATAGCGACGTTGCGCGTCATCGGCTTTTCGCGGCCGGCGATCTTGACTTGCTTTGTGCTCGAATCGCTTATGCTGGCCCTGCTGGGCGCGTTGGCGGGAATTCTTCTGATGCTGCCCTTCAACGGAATGCAGACCGGGACCTCGAATGCAGTCACATTTAGTGAAGTCGTCTTCAGCTTGCGCATCACTTGGGAAGTGGCTGGTGCTGCCATTGCGTTCGCTCTGATCATGGGCTTGGTAGGCGGTTTTGCCCCGGCCTGGCATGCGGCGCGGCAGAACATTCTAAACGCCCTGCGCGGCTGATCGGCCGCAACGCGGTGCAAACGGATGCTGGGGCCGGAACGAAGGAACCGGGATGAAGAGTTACACGTACAGACAGTAATCATTATGCCGATTGATGCCAAACACGACGACTTGCAGAGCTTGCGCATCGACCGCGCGCCGCGGGGGGATAGCGGCGGGACAGGAGAAACCCCCGCTTGGGCGCGCCGCTATATCATCATTGGAATCGCCGTGGTTTGTCTGCTGAGCGTTTCGGCGCTGGCGTATCGCCTGCTCTCGGCCGATGTGCCCGAAGTAGAAGTCGCGCGCGCCGCCGCTCAGGCCAGCGACACCGGTGACATCGTTCTCTCCGCCACGGGTTACATCGTTGCGCATCACACGATCAATGTGAATTCCAAGGTCACCGGCCGTCTGGCGTGGATTGGCGTGGAAAAAGGCGATAAGGTCAAGGAAGGCCAGGTGCTGGTGCGTTTGGAAGATCAGGAGTTCCGCGCTTCCGAAGAGCAAGCACAAGGGGCGCTGGACAATGCTCGCGCTTATCTCGATGAACTTGAGCACGGCTCGCGCCCGGAAGAGATTCAGGAGGCGCAGCATAATCTGGACGAGGCCCGCGCCACGCTGGTAAATGACAAGCTCACGCTCGACCGCACCAAAGAACTGGCCGGCGCGGGAGTAGTTTCACGGCAAGCTCTTGACGATGCCACGGCCAAGTTCGATTCCGACCAGCAACGGGTAAATTCTCTCGACAAAGCATTTCAATTAATGAAGATTGGCCCGCGGCAGGAAGAGATTGCGCGCGCCCGCGGAGCCTTGAGCCAGGCCCAGGGGCAACTGGATTATGCCAAGTCGCAGCTCGATGCCACTGTTATCCGCGCACCTGTGACCGGAACGATTCTCGATCGCACGGCCGAAAAAGGCGAACTGATCACGGCCCAGTTCGCCAGCGCGGCCGCGGGTGGTCCGCAGGGATCGGTTGTTTCGCTGGCGGACCTGAACGATCTTCAGGTCGAGCTCGACATCGCGCAAGCCGATTTTGCCCGTCTCGGTCCAAAGCAGAAAGGCGTCGTCACCGTGGACGCTTACCCGGACCGCAAATATAACGGCGAAATCGCTCAGATTTCTCCGGAAGCAAACCGGCAGAAGGCGACGGTGCAGGTGAAGGTGCAAGTTCTGAACCCGGACGAGTATCTTCGCCCGGAGATGAACGCGACCGTCAAGTTCCTGGCCAATGAACAGAAGACCACGACCACGCAGCCTGCAGGTGCGGTGGTTCCCACCGGTGCCGTGCGCGACTATGAGGGCAAGAAAGTTGTGTTCGTAGCCTTCGACGGAAAAGCGCACATGCGCGGGGTTCACGTCGTGAGCCAGCGCAGCGATGGGTTTCTGGTCGACGGTCTGGTCGGAGGCGAAAATGTGGTCACCAACGGGCCACAGACTTTGAAAGATGGAGACAAAATCAAGATTAAGGGGCAATCATGAGTCCAGTCGCTGAAACCAACGTTGCCACTGGCACCAAGGTGGTGCAAGCTCGCAATGTCAGCAAGATTTTCAAGCGCGATGCTTTTGAAGTGAAAGCTCTCGACGATGTCTCCATTGACATCGCCACCGGCGAATTCCTCGCCCTCATGGGACCGTCCGGCTCGGGCAAGACCACGCTGCTGAACATGATCGCTGCCATCGACAAGCCCACCGCCGGCGAGTTGCTGGTGCAGGGCAAGAACGTTTTCGGCTTCAGTGACGCACAGGCCGCGCACTGGCGCAACGAGCACATTGGCTACGTGTTTCAAACCTTCAACCTGATCCCCGTACTCACCGCGTTTGAGAACGTGGAACTGCCTCTGCTGCTCACCCGTCTCAAGCCCAACCAAAGGCGGGATCACGTGATCACCGCGCTCAGGCTGGTGGGATTGGAAGACCGCGTCAACCATCTGCCCAAGCAGCTTTCTGGCGGACAGGAACAGCGCGTCGCCATCGCCCGCGCCATCGTCAGCGACCCTACGCTGCTCCTTGCGGACGAGCCTACCGGAGACCTGGACAGCCACTCGGCCACGGAAGTTCTGGAAATCCTGAAGCGGTTGAATGAAGACTTCCACAAGACCGTCGTGATGGTGACGCACGATCCGCACGCAGCTTCTTACGCGCATGTGACGCGGCATCTGGAAAAAGGAATGTTGCTGCCGCCGGGATAGGTGATAGACGATAGACGATTCGCCCATGGCCTACAGGGATCACGCTGGGCTCAGCCATGCGCGCAACGGGACGAAACTGCCTATCTCAGGAATGTCTCTTGCCGGAAGCCTAGCTGACCTTCGCCTTGAGGCTTGCCTCAGAGATCCGTGGCAGAGAGATCTGTGGCAACTCCGATTGGGCTTCCGCTGCCCACAGCCACGCGCGCCTGCCATTGTCCAATACCACGGGCCGCGCCTCGCCATATTCCACGAGGCGATTCAGCACCGTAGTGACGGAAGCGATGGGATCCTTGTGCCGCGCCAGCATGGGCGGCATTCTCTGCTGAATCTGGTCGCACACGTCTCGCGCGCTCAAAGCCCGGTTGGCTTCCATCAGGACCATACGGCAAGCCTTGGTGAAACCGGGCTGGCGGCCGTTGCTCTTGCGATCCACCAGTTCCAGCAACTCGTCGCTCAACACGCTGTCGCCAAAAAGGTTGGCCAGACCGGCAATGGTTTGTTTGACCGTCCCGATGCGCCGCATCACTTCGGCGCGCTGTTGCAGTAGCTGGCGCAATTCCTCATGGGCCTGGCGCACCACCTCCTCTACGTGCCCGTTCCCGTTCGTCGTGGTGCTCTTCCGCAAGCTTGCGTTCTCGTGGTTCTCCATGGGACCTCCGTGGTCGATCTGCGCGTCGGGAACGCGCTTTCTTGGCGCACTCCGCTCGTTAACTGATACGCGGGAAGCAGTGTTAGTGTTCCCATCTTTCGGGCCCGAACTTGTTTTATTAGACGGGTGAAATCAGAGTTGGTTAACCGCGGAAATCGCTCGCGACAAAAGTCCAATTGGGACAGTCGCACCACTGAACGTCGTCGAGCAGTCCAGGAATTCGTCACTGAAGAGAAATCGCCAACGCTTGGGCGCCGTGCCGCCAACCCCGCTTGATCGCACCCCGCTTCCTCCCGTATCCGAACTGCTTTCCAATTCGGGATTCTGCAGCGATGGCTGACGATCAGCCTCCTATCCCTGAAGGGAATGCCCAGACTATCCGATGAAAGAAACATGGCGGCACCCCCAACTGCCACAAAACTCGAGTTTTCGGCGAAGACCCTGCGCGTGCTGCTGATCGGAGAACGCGAAGAAGACTTCTTCCAGATCCGTGAGATTTTGGCCCGGAATCGCAGCTTTCTCCCGGCTGAACTCGACCACGCGCATTCCCTGGACGAAGCCAAGGCCATGCTGCGGCAAACCATCTACGGCCTGGTTCTCTTCGAGCATGAAACCGGGGACGTCCCCGGACTCCGCCTTCTCACCGAATTCCTCCACTGCGGAGCGACCGTGCCTTTCATCCTGCTCACCGAACAGGCCGACGAAAGAACCGTCGCCGAAATCATCCAAGCAGGGGCATGGGACTCCATGGAGAAGTCGCGCCTCGATGGTCCTAGTCTGGTGCGCGCCATCCGCTCAACCCTCAATCTGCACTCCATTCAGCAGGAACGCCAGCTAGCGGAGGAGTCGGTGCGCAAGCTTTCGCGCGCAGTCGAGCAATCGGCGGACATCGTATTTATTACCGATCGCGAAGGCCTCATCGAATACGTGAACCCAGCATTTGAAGCACTCACCGGATATTCCCCGCAGGAGGTCGTCGGCAAAACGCCGCGCGTTCTCGATTCCGGCGAGCCGGAACCGCAGGCCTATCGCGCGTTATGGCAAACCGTTCTTTCCGGCAACGTCTACCGCAGTATTCTCGCTCACCAGAAGAAAAATGGAGAGTGCTTTCAGGTGGAAGAAAGTGTCAGTCCCATCCGCGACGCCGCCGGCTGCATTACCCATATTATTTACAACGGCCGCGACCTCACCGAGCGCCTGCGTCTGGAGGAGCAACTCCTGCAGGCGCAAAAAATGGATGCTATCGGCCGCCTGGCGGGCGGCGTCGCGCACGATTTCAATAACCTCCTCACCATCATCACCAGCTACTCCGAACTTGCTCTCGACTCTGTGATTCCCGGAACCCCGCTGCGCGACAAGATTCAGGAAATTCTCTCCGCCGCCCGCCGCGCCGCAGAGCTGACGCGCCAGTTGCTCGCCTTCAGCCGCAAGCAACCGCAAGCTCTGCGGGTGGTTGAGCTGAACCCGGTGGTGGGCGGAATCGTCAAAACGCTGCACCGTCTGATCGGGGAAGACATCGAACTGACCTTTGCTCCCGGCCTGGCCGTCGGCCGGGTCTGTGTCGATCCCGTGCAAATCGAACAGATTCTCATGAATCTTGCCGCCAATTCGCGCGATGCTATGCCCCGTGGCGGCCAGGTCACCATTGAAACTTCCCATGCCGTACTCGACGATCAGTACATCCAGCACAAACGAGCCATCATTCCTATCGGTCCCTACGCGCTCGTCACCGTCAGCGATAGCGGCATGGGCATTCCACCCGGTGACCTGTCTCACATCTTCGAGCCGTTCTACACTACGAAACCCGCCGGCAAGGGCACCGGCCTCGGCTTGGCCACCGTGTACGGCATCGTCAAGCAGAACCGTGGTTTCGTTTGGGCCTACAGCGAACCCGGCATGGGCACCATATTCAAGATCTACCTGCCCTGCGTGCAGCAGCGTAGTGCGGCTGTCGAGCCTCCAGAACCAAAGACAGAGCCTTTGTTGCACGGCGATGAAACCATCCTTTTGGTCGAGGATGAAGATTCTGTCCGGCGAGCCTCTGCGGAATTTCTCAATTCCCGCGGCTATACCGTTCTTGAAGCCAGGGATGGATTGCACGCTCTCGCCGTATCCGCGAACTATGGTTCGCCCATCCACATCGTCGTCACCGATGTGGTGATGCCGCACATGAGTGGAGGCCAGTTGGCTAAAGAGTTGGAGGTGCTCCGTCCCAACGTGAAGGTGCTGTTCGTCTCCGGCTACGCCGGGAAAACTCTTTCCGATCACGCGGTCATCGACCTCGAAACCAACTTCCTGCAGAAGCCTTTTACCCTGAAGCAGCTCTCCGACAAAGTCCGCACTGTCCTGGAACGCGGCGCCCGTACCTTATTAGCATGAGAAACCGGCGAACGCGGCAGGCCGTTCCAGTGCCATCAGTGGGTTCTCTTTAGCAGCTTGTGCTCGACCGCCTCGAACCTTTGCACTATCATGCCAACGTGCCTGACGCCAACGTGCCCGACGAAAGTGCCCGGCCCTGGCTTGCCCGCGGAGCTGCTCGCGCGTTGTTCAACTCTCCCGGCCTGCCCCACGGTGGGCCCACTCCATGATCATCACCCGAAGTCCGCTCAGGATTTCTCTGGGTGGCGGCGGCACCGACCTCCCGTCCTACTACCGCGAGCATACCGGCTTCGTCATCTCGGCAGCGATCAGCCGCTACGTCTACATCACGGTCAATGAGGCGTTTCGTCCGCGGATCATTCTCAAGTACTCAAAGCTGGAGGATGTAGCACATGTCGATCAGATCGAGCATCCGATCTTTCGCGAGGCTTTGAAACTGACGGGCGTTACCGGCCCCAATCTGGAAATTGTCAGCCTTTCTGACATTCCCGCCGGCACCGGCCTTGGATCCTCTGGCAGCTTCACCACCGCTCTGCTCGCCGCATTGCACACATTCAAGAAAGAGTTCGTGCCCCCGCGAGATCTGGCCGAACAGGCTTGTCACATCGAGCTCAATCTACTGAAGGAACCGATCGGCAAACAGGACCAATACATTTCCGCGTTTGGTGGGATCACCTGTTTTCAGTTTCTGCCCGATGGTCAGGTTGTGGTCGAACCGCTGAAAATGCCCGCGGAAGCTTTGGCCAACCTCGAAGATAACCTGCTGCTTTTCTTCACCGGCAGCTCTCGCTCGGCATCCGAGATTCTTCGCGATCAGGACAACCGCACCAGACAAAGCAGCCGCGAAATGCTCGAGAATCTTCACTTCACCAAACAGTTGGGCATGGAGAGCCGCGACGCCCTGCTCGCTGGCGAGCTCCGCAAATTTGCCGACTTGATGCACGTACACTGGGAGCACAAGAAGAAACGTTCGCCGGGCGTCAGCAGCGATTCGATCGACCGATGGTATGAACTTGCGCGCGCCAACGGGGCTCTGGGCGGCAAGCTGATCGGAGCCGGCGGCGGCGGATTCCTCATGCTCTATACCGAGCAGAAAACCCGCCTGCGGCAGGTCATGCGGAAGGCCGGATTGCGCGAAGTCCGGGCCCATTTCGATTTCGCTGGCACCACGGTTATGGTACATTCCTAGGAGATCCCTTGTTGCCTGTAGCTATACTTGCCGGCGGCCTTGCTACTCGCCTGCAGCCCGCAACCGAGAAGGCGCCCAAATCCCTACTCGAAATTAACGGCGAGCCGTTTGCTGTGCACCAATTGCGATTGTTACGCGTAAGTGGAATCTCACGCGCTGTTCTTTGTGTGGGCCATCTTGGCGAGATGATCCAGGGTGTTCTGGGCGATGGCACAGGTCTGGGCCTGGATCTCGCTTACTCCTTCGACGGGCCCATTCTGTTGGGCACTGCCGGAGCGGTAAGAAAGGCCCTGCCGATGTTGGGAGACGTTTTTTTCGTCCTGTATGGCGACTCATATCTGCCTTGCGACTACGCCGCCATCGCCCGGAAGTTTGAATCCGCAGACGCTCCGGCCGCCATGACGGTATTCCGCAACGCCGGAAAGTGGGATAGCAGCAACGTCGAATTCGAATCCGGAAGCATCCTTGCGTATAGCAAGAAGCATCGCACTCCTCGCATGCATCACATAGACTATGGCTTGGGAGTCTTTCGCGCTCAGGCCTTTGACCGCGTACCTGCGGGAAAGCCGTTCGACCTGGCCGATTTGTACCAGGATTTACTGCAGCACGATCAGCTCGCGGGTTTTGAAGTGCAGGAACGTTTCTATGAAATCGGCTCTCTCGCGGGACTGGAGGAAACGGCCGCGTTTCTGGCCAGGCGCGACTTTCAGAGCTAAAGGGTTCCGGGGTAAGAAGTTCCGGAGAGTAGATGACATCCGAAAATAATTTCGCGCAGCAGTTTCTTGCGGAAGCGGGCGCAGCGATCGCGCAACTGAGCGCGGCCCATATTGAGAAAGCCGCATCGCTTCTCGGCGCGACTCGTGCTTCCGGCGGACGCCTGTTCATCCTGGGTGTTGGTGGAAGCGCGGCCAACGCGTCCCACGCCGTGAACGACTTTCGCAAACTCGCCGGCATCGAAGCTTACGCGCCCACCGACAACGTGGCGGAACTCACAGCCCGGGTCAACGACGAAGGCTGGAGCACCGTGTTCGAGGCCTGGTTGCGGGTAAGCCGCTTGCGCGCAGGCGACACGGTTCTGGTGTTCTCCGTCGGCGGCGGCGATCTGGAGAGAAATATCAGCCCCAATCTTGTTTCAGCGTTGCAGTTCGCGAAATCCGCCGGTGCGAAGATTGTTGGCGTCGTGGGCCGCGACGGCGGTTACACTGCCAAAGTAGCGGATGTTTGCATTTTGATTCCCGTCGTAAATTCTGCTCACATCACTCCTCACACGGAAGCATTGCAGGCCGTGGTGTGGCATCTGCTAGTGACGCATCCTGCCGTGAAGCAAAACGCAACCAAGTGGGAATCTTCAGCCTCGGTCTCGCCGAACGGCCGGCGCCGCGCCGTCTTTCTCGACCGTGACGGCGTTCTGAACCGCACCGTGCTGCGCAACGGAAAACCGTTTCCGCCCTCCAGCTTGAGAGACCTCGAAGTGCTGCCCGGCGTCGACACAGCGCTCCGCGATCTGAAAGCCCGTGGATTCGAACTTCTGGTAGTCAGCAACCAGCCCGACGTAGCTCGCGGCGCTCAAACGCGCGACGCAGTCGAGGGCATCAATCGCGCTCTGGCCTCCTCGCTGCCACTCGACGGAGTCTTCGTCTGCTATCATCAAGACAGCGACGACTGCGCTTGCCGCAAGCCAAAAGCGGGGATGCTGCTGGATGCCGCCCGCGAGCGCAACATCGATCTGGCCTCAAGTTTCGTCGTAGGCGATCGCTGGCGCGACATTGACGCCGGCCACAGCGCCGGCTGCAAAACCATTTTGATTAATTACGGCTACCACGAGCAGTCACCGGCGCAACCGCCCGAGGCGAGCGTAGTCTCGTTGCGCGAAGCGGCCGATTGGATCCTCCATTCCCAGTCCGAAGGAGCCCCTTGATGAAGACGAAGTCGCTGACCGATCTCCAGGTCAAGATTTTTGCCGATGGCGCCGATAAAGCTACCATCCTCGAATACGCCCGGCGGCCCTACATCAAGGGCTTTACCACCAATCCCACGCTCATGCGCAAGGCCGGAGTCAAAGACTACGAAGCCTTCGCGCTCGATGTTTTGCAACACATTCCCGACCGTCCCATTTCCTTCGAAGTCCTCGCCGACGATGAAGTTGAAATGGAGCGCCAGGCTTGGCAAATCGCTGGCTGGGCCGAGAATGTCTACGTCAAAATTCCCGTGACTAACACGCGAGGCGAGCCCATGTACGATTTGATCCATCGCCTCAGCGCCGACGGGGCGCGGCTCAACGTCACTGCGGTGCTCGCGCTCGATCACGTTGGGCGCGTCTGCCAGGCGCTGCGTGGCGGCGCTCCGTCGTATCTTTCTATTTTTGCCGGGCGAATCGCAGATACCGGCCGCGACCCGATTCCCGTGATGCGCACCGCGCTTGAGATGATTGGCGACGCCGGCGACACCGAGCTTATGTGGGCCAGTCCGCGTGAATTGCTCAACATTTTCCAGGCGGAAGAACTTGGCTGCCACGTGATAACTGCCACCCGGGACATCCTCGATAAGCTTCCGCTGATCGGAAAAGATCTGCACGAGTTTTCTCTGGAGACCGTCCTGATGTTTTACAACGACGCCGTCAAGTCCGGGTACTCGCTGCAACCCGCGGCAGAGGCGGTGCCCGTCGGTGCTCGATACGCCGGACGCTCGCGCCGCTAGGCCGCATCAGAGAGGCGGATAGAGAAACCGCCGCGGCCGCCACCAATGCGTGCCTAGCCGTCACTTACTAGCTGCCGACGGTACGGCTGTCATCCCGGATAAGCTTCCCATCCCTCAGTTGAAACTTGTCTCCCCTCCACGTCACCGCATGGCCGGCCAGTCCCGCAATCCAAACCCCGACCCAAACCAGGTCGCGCACCGGAATCAGCCACAAATTCCCAGCCACGTGGCGATCTCCCAGTACCCGGCTGCCCACCACCATTGCCACCGCAAACCGAAGTAACAACGTAAGCCCCAGCGTGTTCCACACCCAGAACGCCCCGCCGCTCGCCATTACCGTCAGCAGCGCCCACATCAATCCGAAGGTAAAGATCAAGCCAATGTATCCACCCCGTCGCGCATCGCGCACCCCACGCGCCCATCGCAGTTGATGGGCGACGAATTCTCGCAAGCGATAAGCCGGAAGATAAGTTTCCACCACTACGTCAGAGAGTTTGACTTCCAACCCGAGACCGGCAATCCGTCGCCCCAATTCGTAATCGTCCGCCAGATAGTCGGCAAACGACTCGAACCCGCCAATTCTCTCCAAATCTGCGCGCCGAAACGCCAGCGTCGAACCCAGCCCAAACCGGATGCCGCCTTCCACTCGCTGCGCCGCCAGTACGCCGGCGCAAAAATCCGTGCTGATCCCCAGCGATTCCAGCCGCGACCCCAGCGTCTCTGCAGCCGCTCCGCGGTACATGCAAGTGACTGCTCCCACTCGCGCATCCGCCAGGGGCGCAATCACTCGCCTAAGATAGTCGCGCTCTACGCGGATGTCGCTGTCGTTGACAACCAGGTGGTCATGGCGCGCTTCCGTCAGCATCTGCGCCAGGTTGCTGACCTTCACATTTGCACCCAACACTTCCTGGCATACCATTAACTCAATCCTGTGCTTCGGAAATTCCCGCTGCAGTTGCCGCACGCTGGCCACCGCCGGATCACCGGAATCGCCGACGCCAAAAATGATTTCGTACTCGGGATAGTCCTGCAGGCAATGACTGCGGAAGCTCTCGTAGGCCTCGGGGTCCGTCCCTTTGAGCGGCTTAAGAATGGAAACCGGCGGCAGGGTCTGCGGGCTGCGTGCAATCTTGCCCGTGGCTTTCCTCTCGCGCAAGAAGACCGCCGCGCCCCACAGACAGATCAAATAGTAGATCGAACTCGACACGGTGCCGAAAAACGCAACCATCTCGACAATTCTGCTGGCTGTATGAATCATGCGCGGGCGAGAACTCTATTCGTACCGCAGCGCTTCGATCGGATCCAGGTTCGCCGCTTTCCACGCCGGATAAATGCCGAAGACCAGTCCAACTCCCGCGGCAGAGACAAAGCCGAAGATCGTCCAGAACATCGACATGCGGGCGGGCAGGGAAGGCCAGAGCACCGGAATCACCCCGACGATGACGGCGCCAATCAAGATTCCCATGACGCCCCCGACGGCAGTGAGAATGATCGCCTCCAGAGTGAACTGCAAGAGAATGTCCCGTTTGCGCGCGCCGATCGCTTTGCGCACTCCGATTTCACGCGTCCTTTCCGTGACGCTCACCAGCATAATGTTCATCACACCCACGCCCCCGACGATCAACCCAACGCTCGAGATCGCAAACATCCCCACGAAAAGAGCGCCGGTAAGCTGATTCCAAACGTCCGAGATCGAGTCTGAGGTGAAGACGGCAAAATTATCCGGCTTGTCGAAGGGAACTTTCCGCCGCCGCCGCAGAAGTTCCCGAATTTCGTCGATGGCCTTCGGCATGGCGTCGTGGGACGTGGCCTTAGCGCTGATCCAATGATCTTTCAATTCGGGGTGAAGCGTCCTGAAAGTAGTCAGCGGGAAAATGACGCGGTTGTCGCTGGGGTTTTTTCCGCCGCCAAACACCGACTTGAGTTTTGCCATAACGCCAATCACCTCGAACAACCGCCCCTCGATGTTGATTTCCTTGCCCAGGGGGTTCTCGACGGGGAACAGTTCTTCCGCCGTGTCATGGCCGAGAACGATGACCGTAGCCCGCCGCTCGTCGTCGCTTTCGGTGAACCATCTTCCCGAGGACATCGCCAGATCAACCACGTCCTTGACGGAAGCTGTATCCCCCTCAAGAATTGTGTTCTTGACCTTGCGATCCTGATATTTCACCACGAAAGAACCGATGCCGAGTTCGGGACGGAAGAAACGAATTCCCGCGGATGCAGCCTTCACATGCGGCAGATGACTGATCGCTTCCGCATCCTCGAAGGTCAGTTTCTTGCGCGTGCGCATTTCTTCGGTGATGCGTCCAAACGTGAAGGGCTCGAGATGATAACAAAAGATGACATCGGAACCGATGCTGGCGACCACGCCGCGCACGTTGTCATCGAGTCCGCGTCCGATGGAAGAGACGCCGATTACCATGGCGACGCCGATCACGATTCCCAGCACTGTCAGCGACGACCGCATCTTGTTCCCGCGGATAGTATCGGTCGCCATCTGGACGATCTCGCCGAATTCGTCTTTGCGAATCATGCAGGATTTAGTAATCCGGTAACCTTGTAACTTGGTAATTTAACCGCAACGTCGGAGTAGCGCTGAGGTTTTCGAATTACAAAATTACCCGATTACAAGATTACAAATTCTTCTTACGTCTCGAACCGCAAGGCCACAATCGGATCGAGCTGCGCCGCTTTTCGCGCGGGATAGACTCCGAAGAACACTCCCACGCTCGCCGACACCATCAGTCCGGCCGCCACCGCCCAGAGCTTGATCGACGAGGGCATTCCGATCAGTGCTGTAACTGCGAAGGCGACCGCTACTCCCAGCAACACGCCCAAGGCGCCGCCGGTGAGTGCCAGGGCAACCGACTCGATCAGAAACTGAAGCAACACATCCTCGCGCCGCGCCCCCAGAGCCTTCCGAATGCCGATCTCGCGCGTGCGCTCGGTCACCGAGACCAGCATAATGTTCATGATCACAATGCCGCCGACCACCAGCGAGACGCCGGCGATCCCGATCGTAGCCATAAAAAACGTATTGCTCAGGCCGGACCAGATGCCGAGCAGGCTGGCATTGGTTTCAATTTCGAAACTGTCGTCTTCGCCTGGGCGGTCATGGCGCTGCGAGCGCAAAGCCACGCGAGCTTCATCCATGGCCTCGTCCAGCGGGACTCCGGTGGCCAGCGCCTTGCCCCAGATACCGATGCTGCTGTTGTGGGCTCCGTACTGCTTCAGGTACACGGTGATGGGAATCAGCGCATAGTTGTCGGCGCTCTGCCCCAATGTCTTACCCTTCTTCTTGCCCACGCCGATCACCTGAAACGGCTGGCCGTCGATGTGAATCTCCTTGCCCAGCGGGTCGGCGCCCGCCAGCAGATGCTCCACAATATCGGTGCCCACCACGGCTACGGCAGACCGGCTGTTCAAGTCAGTTTCGTTCAGCATGCGCCCGGAGGTCAGGTCCGTGTCCAGGATTTCCGCCATGGACGGCGTAATGCCCTGAATGGTCGTATCGCTGATCGACTGCTCGCCATTTTTTACCTTGCCGCTGCCGCTCTGTATCGCTCCCACCTGTTCGCAGTGCCGGCAGTCTTCCCGCACTGCTTCATAATCCTCCATGATTAAGTTCTTGCGTTTTTCGGCCGCCAGGAAGTGTTCCACATTGGTCTCGACAGCGGACATTTTTGAAATGATGAAAACATCCGCACCCAGATTGAAAATCTTCTGCGCCACATAATCGTTGATGCCCGAGACAAACGTGACCACGGCAATCACCGCCGCCACTCCAATCACCACGCCGAGCAGCGTCAGCACCGAGCGCAGCTTGTTCGCCCACAGTGACTGGAAGGCGATTCGGATGGCTTCGGCGATATTCATGGCGCGGGCTTTTAGGATCTTTGGGTGTTAGGCCCTAGGTCTTAAGTTCAAGCAGTCTAAACTTCCAATCACAAGTCTACCAGTCCAACGGGCACCATGATCATGGCTTACCTGCATTTTGCAGCGCCTGCGCTCTGATCGATGCAAGCGGGTAGAACTTCCCACCAAGCACGACTGCGTTGATCTTCCGGGTGTGGCTGATATCTTCGAGCGGGTTCATGTCTAGCAGTACCAGGTCGGCCACGCGCCCCACCTGTATCGTTCCGAAGGTCTCTGTCTTGCCCAGGAACTTCGCCGGGTTCAGCGTAGCGGCCTGCAACGCCTCGAGGGGAGTGAAGCCACATTCCACGAGCAGTGCCAACTCATTGTGCAGATCGATGCCCGGCACCATGCCCCAGTCGGAGAAGTCCGACCCTGCCATGATTTGAACGCCGGCTTTGTGCATCATCGCAACCAGTTCCATTTGCTTTCTCTCCACATCCAGTCGCGGTCCCAGCGATGCCGGATCGTTACTCCAAAGCACGAATCCGCGCTCATAGGCAACAAGAGTCGGCACAAACCAAGTACCGTTCCTGGCGAAACGCTCAAACAGTTGCTGCCCCGCCGGACCCAGATTTTCATCTACGGCTTGTTCGACCGTTTTGGCAGTTGCACCCTTCCGCCAGAGGGCGCTCTCATTCACGGTTTCAACATGTTCAAGACTCGCGACTCCGGCGTCTGATGCTTCGGCGGAGCTCACGCCCTGGGGCAAGTGAACGGCAACAGGTATGTGTTCTTTCCGAGCCTCATCCATCAGCGCAAAGAACGCATCGGGCGGAAGCGCATTGTGGACCTTGATAAAATCCACACCCTTCACCTTAAGGTCGTGAACCGCCCGCCGCGCCTCTTCAGGCGTACGTACAGTGAGCCGGTTCGTCACTCCTTCTTTGGGGCCGTCCACGAAAGGACCGGCGCGGATAATGTAAGGCCCAATGCGCGTACCCTTTTCAATCTCCGAACGCCAGCCGTCGATTTGAGCGAGATCTCCACCCATATCGCGCACGCCAGTGACGCCGTTCATGATCAACAATGGGAAAGCGTCTTCCGTCGCATCGGTCAGGTGACCGTGCATGTCCCAGAGTCCCGGGATCAGAAACTTACCGCTCCCATCGACTACGTGAGCACCAGCCGGAATTGAGACCCTGTCGCTCGGTCCGACGGCGGTGATATGGCCGCTGGCGATCACAACCGTTGAATTCGGCCTAGGTGGAGCGCCCGTGCAGTCGATGACGGTTACGTGGGTTACTGCAAGCGAGTTGTTTTGCTGAGCGGACGCCGGAAGCAAGCAGAGTAGGCAGGAGAGAAGAAACCATTTGCGCATAGCGTCACGGACTCCTGTCTCTGGTGTACAAAGGGGTCTTGGTGTAAGGTCTTCGGATCTAGTCCCCAGGATTTTTTGGTCTTGCCGCTACAAGTCTATCAGCCCAATCGACCCTCGCTGAAAGCTCTACCGGCCTGCAAGCCTAACACCCAAGACCTAAGACCCGATACCCCGCAGCGTGAGGCCGTCGCATATAATGAACAAGTTGGCAGCCGGACCGGACGGCCGCTCGCACCTCTTCGGAGGTTGCGGGAGGAAAGTCCGAACTCCGCAGAGCAGTGTGCCGGATAACGTCCGGGAGGCCGGGTTCAAGCCCGGTCGACGGAAAGTGCCACAGAAAACATACCGCCCTGCCGCCGTTGTGATTCCTCGGAATCGGCGCGAGTAATGACAACGGCGGCGAGGTAAGGGTGAAAAGGTGCGGTAAGAGCGCACCGCCGCCCCAGTAATGTGGCGGGCAGGGCAAACCCCACACGGAGCAAGACCAAATAGGGAGGGAGCCCGAAACCTCGGTTTCGGGCACGTGCCGGCTCGGTGCGTCCAACCTCCGGGTAGGTCGCTAGAGCCGCGCAGCGATGCGCGGCCCAGAGGAATGGCCGTCCCACCGGAGCAATCCGGCGGACAGAATTCGGCTTACAGGTCCGGCTGCCATTTTTGATTTTGTTTTGAAAGACTTCTGCAACGAGGCTGTTCCCAGCTCTTTCAGCACCCTGCTAAGATTACGCCGTGGCCAAGCCTTGGGTAAGGCGCGCGGCGCCGGCGATTGGATTATTTTTCATTGCTCCTCTGGTTGCGGAGTTTCTGCTCGGCGACCTGCCCATCAATCTGGTCGGCACGCTGGTGATTTTGGCGCCCCTGTATGGCGGCGGCGCATTGCTCATCCGTGAGGCTGTGCGACGCACTGGTAAAGGCTGGCCGAGCATTTTCGTCCTGGCATTTGCCTATGCCATCTTCGAGGAGGCATTCACCACCCAGACTCTGTTCAATCCGAATTACCTGCACTTAAACTTGCACCTTCTTGACCCCGCATACATTCCTGCTCTGGGTATCGGCATTTGGTGGACCATATTTGTGCTCACCTTGCACACGGTTTGGAGTATCTCGGTCTCGATCGGGCTGGTGGAAGCGCTGGTGCCGGACCGCGCGACCACCCCCTGGCTGGGACGGATCGGGCTGGTAGTGACCGGTGTATTGTTTGCTCTCGCCGCCGCAGCGTCGACGGCGTTTGAGATAAAGCAGGACGGTTTTGTGGCGTCGATCCCGCAGTTTGCGGTGGCTGCCATTGTGTGCGCCGTAATAGTCGTTGCAGCGTTTTGGCTGCCAACGAGACTGGCCGTGCGCGCGCCCGGATGGATTCCCAGCCGGTGGCTGGTCGGCGCCGGAGCGCTGGCGGCGGGTTCAGTTTTTTTGTTGATCCCGAAGGCGTGGGGCTGGCGGGCTGTAGTTGCGTATCTGGTTCTTGATTTTGCCGTAATTGCAACCGTTTTAATGTTGTCCCACCGTGCAGGTTGGGGCAGACAGCATCGGCTGGCGCTGGCCGGCGGTGCCGCACTGGCATATGCGTGGCACGCCTTTATACAGAATCCGGCGGTTGGTAGTGGTGGGCGAGTAGACAGGATTGGCAACGCCGTATTTGCCGCTTCTTTGATTGTTCTGCTTGTAATTGCCGGTCGGCGAACCGCGGCGGATGTTGGTTAGCTGCGATTTTAGGTTCGCAAAGGAGAAGCAAAATGGCCGCTTACGTTGTCGTTACCCGTGAAAAGACTCGCAACCCAGCCCAGTTGGAACAGTACAAACGTCTGGCCCCGGCCAGTTTTCAGCAATACCCGGTTATTTTTCGCGCCATTCACGGCCGTCATGAAGTGCTGGAAGGGGCCGCTATCGAGGACATCATCATCCTCGAGTTCTCCAGCTACGAAGAGGCCAAAGCTTGGTATCACAGTCCAGCCTATCAGGCCGCATGTGAGCACCGCTTCCAGGGGGGAGACTATCGTTGTATTCTTACCGAGGGAAACGCGGCCAAGTGATCGATGCGCAGCCCAGAGGAATCGCTGATTGGGTAGCCCTCACACCTTCATCGCGGGGCAATTTTCGGGAGGACCGAATGTCTCAACGACGCTGTCTGCTGATCTCCATAGTTTGCCGTTTCCTGATCTTCGTTCCCGGACTGTCGGCACAAACACTGCAGATAATCGACACGGAAGGTCACTCCACCACCCTCACTGCGACACAGATTGCGAACTCGCCGCACATAACGATGAAAGTGCGCGATCATGACTCCGACGCTCGGTTTGATGGAGTTCCATTGTCCGCTCTGCTTTCGGCCGCGGGCATTCAACTGGGTGAAACCCTTCATGGATTGCGAATGACTGAGGTGCTTCTGGTAGGGGCAGCCGACGGTTACAGCGTGGTCTTTGCCCTCGCGGAGGTTGATCCTGCATTTGCCGTACGCGACATCATCCTCGCAGACAAGCGGGACGGCAAGCCGCTGGACACGAAGGAAGGCCCGTTCCGCATCGTGGCGCCGGGCGATAAAAGGCTGGCGCGATGGGTCCGCCAGGTTACCGACTTGAAAATTGCTGTCCTCAAGTGATCGCCGACCATTGATCGCCGATCATTGATTGCCGATCATTGATTGCAGATCATTGACAGTTCCCGCCGTCTCCGTTTCAATAACTACGTGCCTGCAACGCGATCGCCCGAATTCGGCTCCCTCCTCCGACTGCTGATTCGAAAGACACGATCCGCCCGATGATCGTCAACTTCGCTGAGCGGGCGCACAATCACAACTGGGAACTCGACCCCGTTACCCGCTCGTTGCTCGATACAGATTTCTACAAGCTTCTGATGCTGCAGTTTGTCTGGAAGCATTTTCCGAAAACCCGCGTGTCCTTCTCGCTTTTCAACCGCTCCTCGTCGGTGCGTCTCGCGGACCTGTTTGCCGTCCAGGATCTTACCGCGCAGATGGAGCACGTCCGCAAACTCCGTTTTCGAAAATCTGAACTGGTCTGGCTGGCGGGCAACACTTTCTATGGGCGCCGCGGAATTTTTGAACCCGCATTCCTGGAATGGCTGGAACGGGATTTCAAACTCTCGGACTATGCTCTGTCGGTCAAGGACGGTCAGTTCCAACTTTCTTTCGACGGCTTGTGGACCGAGACCACGATGTGGGAACTCTATGCACTCTCCATTCTCGACGAGCTCAGAACCCGGGCCAATCTGAAGAGGCTGAGCGAGTTTCGTCTCGACATCTTGTACGCCCGGGCGAAGACCAAGCTGTGGAGCAAGATCGAGCGCCTGCGCGGTGTTCCCGGGCTCAGCGTCGCCGATTTCGGAACCCGGCGTCGCCACAGCTTCTTGTGGCAGGAATATGTAGTTGACGCCATGGCTTCGAATCTGGGCCTCCGCTTTATCGGAACCTCCAACGCATTCCTCGCCCACAAACACGACCTTGAGGCGATTGGCACCAATGCGCACGAGATCCCCATGGCTCTCGCGGCGCTCGCTCCAGATGACCAGGCCCTGAAAGCTTCTCAATACCGCGTGCTCGAACTGTGGCAGAACACTTACGAAGGCGAACTCCGCATCATGCTGCCTGATACTTTCGGCACCACCCAATTTCTGGAAGGCGCACCCGCCTGGGCCGCAGATTGGACTGGCCAGCGCATCGACAGCAAGAATCCCTATGTTGCCGGCGACGAATATATCGAGTGGCTGAAAGCGCGCGGCCGCGAACCCCAGGAAAAACTCATCATCGCCTCCGACGCACTCGACGTTGACGACATCCTCGGCCTTCACGCTTATTTTGGCGGAGCGCCTCAGGCCGGCACGGGCACTGGCGATTTTCGCAGCGCAGCCGACTTCCTCGATCCGCAAAAGTGGATTCCGGGCCGGCGCATTCGCTTCAGCGCAGGCTGGGGCACTCTGCTCACCAACGATTTCCGCGGCTGCGATCCCAGCGGCGGCAGCGATTTCGATCCCATCAGCCTGATCTGCAAGGTCTCCACCGTCGAGGGACAGCCGGCGGTCAAGCTCTCCGACAACTACGCCAAGGCCCTCGGTCCACCCTCCGAAATCGAACGCTATCGGCGCGTGTTCGGTACGGCTGGAGTCGCGAACTCTCCGCTGGTCGCGTGAGCCATCGCTCCCGGAGACCGGTGCTATACTTATTTTTCAGTCTTTTTCCAGGAGCAACTCATGTCCGCACCCAGCCGTCGGCCCGAGATTCGCCGGCGCCGCACTCGCAACGAAAAGATCGTCCAGCTGCGCAAGCGCCTGACCGCCGCCAAGACCGACGCCGACCGCGACCGCCTTACCGCCAAGCTGCACAAGTTCTCCGTCGGTTCGCCAGGCCAGGCCCTGCTGAAATAGCGCCGAGTAGCCAGAAGTGACGATCCAGAAGTGGCGAGATGAAGATGGGAGTGCGCGCGGAAGCCTGGCGTGATCGGCAAACGGCGAAACGCGGCTGTATGCGATTGACTATGCGACTCCGCTGCTCACTTTGGTCTCTTGTTCCGTAGATGGCGGCGGCCCAGAGAGCGGATCGCTATTCCCGTCCGCAACCTGGCGATACGCGCCGACCATGCGGCGCACCGATTTCTCCCAGGAAAATTTCGTGGCCTGCCGGTAACTGCGCTCCTTCATCTTCTCGCGCAAAACCTGGTCCAGCAGAACCCGGTGCAGAGCGCGCATGATTTCGAAAACATTTTCCGGGTTCACCAGCACCGCCGCATTCCCCACCACTTCCGGCAGTGACGATACGTTGGACGTGACCACCGGCGTTCCATGCGCCATCGCCTCCAGAGGCGGCAATCCGAACCCTTCATACAGCGACGGAAAAACGAAAATCTTGGCCGCGTCATAAAAAATGCGCAGCACTTCAATCGGCACAAATCCCAGAAAGCGCACGTCGTTCTGCACGCCGCTCCGGATCACGGTCCGCCGCAAGTCCAAATTGCCCGACAGGTCGTCTCCAATGATAATGAGCTTCAAATCCGGGAACGCCTGGTCCTTCTCCAGTTCCGCTTTCAGCGCGGAAAACGCCTCAATGATGCGGACCACATTCTTGTGCGGGCTCACGCTTCCCGCATAAAGGAGAAACGGATACGTCACTTGATAGCGCTTCGCAATCAGTTCGCGATCGGCCGGACTCGCGTGCCCGTGAAGAAACCGCTCGTCGATCGCGTTGTAAACTACGTCAATGCGTTCGGAGGGAATTCCAAAAAGTTTCTCGATCTCGGTCTTGGTGAAATTCGAGACTGCGAAAATTCGCGCCGCCTGGCTCAGAACCCGTCGCGTCAACTGGAAGTGCAGTGAGCGCCAAAAGCCGCTCTGCTCGCGGGCTCTCGACATATGCTCCAGCATGTCGTGTACTGTCATCACGTAAGGACAAGACAGCGCCCGCGGGATCGAAAATAGATTGGGGACGTGAACCAGATCGCACTCGAACCGCTTCACCACTGCGCGGAATTCGCGGTAGCTTTTTACCGACCGCTCCGGACTGGGCAGCGGAGCGGTGCGGAAGTTCGGCGGCAAAGGTCCTATTTCCTTGACCTTGTCGGGTGGTCCCACAAGAAGGTATTGGTTGTCGCCGTCGAGCCGTCCCAGCGTCCGCACCACGTTGCGGATATAAGTGCCCACGCCGAACTCGGTCATCCGCCGGATGTCGATGGCGATCTTCACGATGGCATTCTAAACGCAGACGCCACGAAGCAATACAGTGGAATCGAAATTGCTTTCTCGCGGTTAGGCCCGCGCTTCGGCCTGTGCCTTGGCCCTGCGCTCCGCGTACAGCGGAAACGCTTCGCACAGCGCGAGCACCTGCTTGCGGATCTTGTCCAGCACCGCCGCATCTGACCGGTGCAGCAGCGCTTCCGCAATCCAGCGCCCGACCTGCTGCATCTCCGCTTCTTTCATGCCGCGCGTTGTCAGCGCGGGCGTGCCAATCCGGATGCCGCTCGGCCTCAGCGGCGGATTCGTGTCGAAAGGAATCGCATTCTTGTTCACCGTAATCCCCGCTTCGCCCAGCGACTTTTCCGCATCGCTGCCCAACATTCCTTTTGAAAAAACATCCACCAGCATGACGTGGGTGTCTGTTCCTCCCGAAATAACGCGGAAGCCCTCATCGGCCAGCGTCTGCGCCAGCACTTTCGCATTGGCCACAACTTGCCGCGCGTAGTCGCGGAACTCGGGCTGCATCGCCTCGCGGAAGCAAATCGCTTTCGCCGCGATGATGTGCATAAGCGGTCCGCCCTGCATGCCGGGGAAAACAACTTTATCGATCGCTTGCCCGAACTCAGCCTTAGCCAGAATCATTCCGGCGCGTGGCCCGCGCAGAGTCTTATGCGTGGTAGAGGTCACAATGTGCGCATGTGGCACGGGCGAAGGATGAACTCCGCCTGCCACCAGCCCGGCGAAGTGCGCCATGTCAACGAGATAGAGCGCGCCAACTTTATCGGCAATCTGCCTCGTGCGGACAAAATCGATAATTCGCGGATAAGCGCTGCCGCCGCCGATGATCAGCTTTGGCTTTTCTTTTTCCGCCAGCTTTTCCAACTCGTCGTAATCGATGGTTTCGTTTTCTTTGGTCACGCCGTAGGGAACAATGCGATACGTCTTGCCGGAAAAATTCAGAGGATGGCCGTGCGTGAGATGGCCGCCGTGCGCCAGATTCAAGCCCAGAATCGTGTCGCCCGGTTGCAGCACCGCGGCATAGGCTTCCATGTTGGCCTGCGACCCGGCGTGCGGCTGCACGTTGGCGTACTCGGCGCCGAACAGTTGCTTCGCGCGGTCGCGGGCCAGGTTTTCCACCACATCGGCAAACTCGCAGCCGCCGTAGTAGCGCTTGCCGGGATAGCCCTCGGCATACTTATTGGTAAACACCGAGCCGGCAGCCTCGAGTACAGCCTCGCTGACAAAATTCTCCGACGCTATCAGTTCAAGGCCTTCGTGCTGGCGTCGCGTTTCATTGTCAATCGCGGCCGAAATCTCAGGATCGGACTCGTACAGCGGGGCGTACATCGTGGAGTTCCTCATGATCGAAATCCCTTTTCTTTCCAAAGCGTCCTAAGCGTCTAGTGCGTTCGATAAGCTTCAGTCTGGTAAATCTCGGACCGGTGAAGCTCCATGTATCGCTCAGGCGTTTTCAACGGAGTAAAACCAAATTGCGCGTACAACCCGTGCGCGTCTTGGGTGAGCAGCGTCCAGCGCCGCAAGCCCTGCAGAGCGGGATGCCGCGTGATGCACTCCATGAGCCACTTGCCCAATCCGCGCCCGCGATGGGATTCGATCAGAAATACATCGCCGAGATAAGCATAGGTGGCGAAATCGCTGATCACGCGGGCGAAGCCAACCTGCGCGCCGCTACCATCATAAATGCCGAAGCACAGCGAGTTCTCGATCGAGCGCGCGACCACTTCTCGCGGAATGCCTTTCGCCCAATAGCAATTCGTTAAGAATCCGTGAATCACATCCAGATCCAGACGCGCACGGTCGGTGCTGATAAGAAAATCGTCGCGCCGATATTCCGTGACCGCTGGCCTGGCGATCGCTGATTCGGGGCTGGCACGTGCGGATTCCACATTCACATTCTAACCCCGCTCAACACAAGCTGTTGAGAAGACGCCCCTGTTACGGCGCGCCCACCCGCCCGATGTAAAGGCGGAAGAATGCCTCCGCATCCGAATCGAGACAGACTTGGGCATTCGGACTTCCGGGTTCAGGCCGCGTAAAGCCCTTGTCATCCACTCGAATATGCATCGGCTGAACCGGACAAAGCTTCGGATTCAGAATGTAGGCGACCGTCATCACATCGAAAAGAGTCGGCGTTTCCTGTCCCCATTGGTGGTAGAGCAGCGTCAACGCATCGGTAAGCGGCGTGCCCGATTGAAACAGAATCGATCTCTTCACCTCGTCCAGCTTCAGTTGGGTCGAGTCGAGCGGCATCACGTAAAGCGGCACACCCGAGGCGAAAAGTTTCTGCGCCGAGGGGATGTCGTTTACGATGTTCCACTCCGCTTGCGGTCCATGCGGCGGAAAATATCCCATGTCGCCGTAGCCGCGATAAATCGAGCCGCCCATAAGCACGACCCGCCGCAGCTTGCGGAAAGTTTCCGGCTCCTTGTCGATCACAGCTCCCACATTCATGAGCGGGCCGATTGCGATCAACGTGATCTGGTTTGGGTAACGGCGGATTTGCTCAAGGATAAAATCCACAGCTTTAGGGTGCGATGCCCGAGCGAAGCGGCCGCCTTCAGCGTAGCGGCGCTGGGTGAAGCGATTGTTAGTTTCGGTTGGCGTGCCCACGGCGACTGGAATGTCCTGGCGTCCGGCCTCACCGAGCAGCCGGTCCGCGAGCCTGGCGCGAGTCTCCGTATCTCCGAAGGTGGTGGTGATGCCGAGAATCTCCAGTTCCGGGCTGCGCAGAGCAAGCGCGACCGCGAATGCGTCGTCCACGTCGTCTCCGATATCGGTGTCGATGATGATCTTCTCCGGAGTCTTTTCTGAAATGCCTTTTTCTGGAATGCCCGGCTGCGCCGATTGCGCGCGAGCGGGAAGCGCAAACAAGATCGCAAGCCCGACCCAGAAGTACGCGGCGATTGCGGTTGAATTGGAAATGGTCGTCAACCTTTCTGGCCGATCCGAGTGCTTCCGTCTGCAAACGCCGTCCGCAAGAACGAAGCCATCTGCCAGCCGTCGATGTATTTGAACGGCGTCTCGCCCATGGTGTAGTGGCCGCAGGGCAGGACCACAACCTTGTGATCGAGTTCATGCCGCGCGAATTCGGCTACAGCATCGCGGGAGAGTTCCGGCAAAAAAGTTAAATCGTATTTCGCATAGATAATCAGCGATTTCTTCGGCCAGCGGGCGAACTTGTCGAAGTAAGACATGGGGCTGACCGCGAGCCACGCCTGCCGCAAACGCTCCAGATCAAGTTGCGGTTCCAGTCCCTCGCGGATGTGGCGGGTGGACTGTCCATGCCAAACCACATCGGCGACGTAAGTGGAAGCATGATTGAAAACCGCGACGCGCACTCGCGGATCGTGCGCGGCCGCAATGAATGCATAACACGAGCCCAGGCTGGTGCCGAGAATGCCCAGCTGCTTGTATCCCTGCTGCTCGAGCCAATCGAAACAGGAGCGGACATCGGCCACGCCCTGGCGCACGGCGTCGAGCGTGCGGCCGAGGTTGGCGGAGACGGCGTAATCGGCGCGTCCGGTTTCGCCCGGCATGCGGATATCGTGATAGGGCATGCTGAGGCGCAACACCGCGACGCCCAGCATGTTGAGCACGCGGCAAAAGCTGTTGTAGGCGATGGCGTCGGCATTCCAGTGCGGCAGCAGAACGATGGCGCGCCGGCCGCGCGCGGGAAACCAGCGGGCGTTGGCCAGATTATTTTCCGGATACGGCGTGCGCACCGGAGAAGTGAAGCGAAGAAATTCGGCGAATGTGCCTTTGACCTTCGCTTCGAGATTGAGATCGGGTATTTGGCGCGTGCTGAAGACCTGAACCTCGCGGCGCTCGAGACGATAATCCGTGGGGCGGCGGTAGGAAAAAAAATCGTCGCTCGCGGCCACGATGCGGCGGTTGAAGTCGATGAGAAATTTCGCCGGGTCGCTGACCTCTTGCCCAGGCTGCCAGCCGTTGCGGCAAGGCCAGTCGCGGGCCCACTCCGTGCCCCACTCCAGCGGGCGCACCACACGGTTGTTGTCGACCGAGGTGAGCTTGTGCTCCCAGTCGTACATCCATTGTGCGTAGCGTGAAGGCATCGGTGATTGTTTCTACTGAAGATGAGTTTAGCAAGATCGAAACCTGGCGCTTCGAGGCCAAACAGGCAATGGTCGCTATTGGGTGTTGGGCGGGATGGAGGATCAATGAGCGGAAGCGAAAATGGCGGGTTTCGGCAGCGATGGACAAGTTTCGCGGCGTGTCCCGGATTGGGCTGAGCTCTTCCCGGGTATACCCGTACTCCCCCCAGTATATTGGAATCATCAGGTTAGCGAGAAAATGCGATTTAATCTATTAGAATCAATAAGTTACAGGCAAAATATTGAAAACAAATGCCTTAGCACTCGCGTCGTTCAGATTGCCACGCCTATTGCTGCCATGATGATCGGACGGCAGGGCTGTGGATTGCAAGGTTGGATGTCACAAGTGCAATGAAAGACCGACGTGATGCCTGATTGTCGCAGCGGTGTCGGGTTGAGAGCTGAAACCGTGCGACAGCGCCTCGCCTTGTTTATTGCCGGGTAACATCGATCATGTTGTCGTCGGCATTCCGGTCAATGAGCTTGTTGTAGGGATCAATGCCCGCCAGTGTAGGCGGCTGGTCGACGACGATCACGAAAGTCTTGTGCTCTTCCGTGATTTTTTCTTTCTTGAGATAGAGGGGCTTCTCCTCATCTTTCTTTCCGCTGAAGACGCCGATCTCGATGTAGTCGGCGAGGGGCACGTGGGTTTCCGCGCCATTGCCATCGGCCTGCAGCTTGCGAGCCTGGACCTCAAGGGTGACCTTGTATTTTCCGTCGGGGGTCTTTTGCGAAGTGGCGGAGACCGCCTTGTTGTCGTAGAGAACGATGCGGTTGAAGCCGTCGTCGACCAGGTACTGGAGTTCGGGCGGGGTCTGCGCGCGGATGGCGTCAACCAACATGCGGGTATCGGGGTAGGGACCGTCGAGAGTGGTGGAGGGGTGGGGATTGTCGTTCCTGTTGGGGCTGGCGTCGGCCTGGTTGTTGGCGTTAGCGTAGCGGTACTGCATGAGGAAGTTGTGGAGCGCGAGATTGAGTTTGTCTTCGCCGATGTAGTCGGCAAGGGTGTAGAGGATCTGGCCACCCTTCTGATACCAGACGTAGGGCTCGCGCTGGACCAGAGCGAGCGGCGGCTCGTGGCGGGTCTCGCCGGCGCGGCCCCGCAGATAGCCATCGAGTTCATGGCGAAGATAGCGATGCATGAGGTCGCGGCCGTACTTGTGAGCCATGACCTGCAGCGCGGAATACTCGGCCAGGCTTTCCGCCAACATGTTGGAGCCTTCGACGTCGGCTCCGATGAGCTGGTGCGCCCACCATTGATGGCCGAGTTCGTGGGCGGTGACGAAGTAGGTGAAATCGATATCGGTCGGCTTGCGAACGCGTTCGATGAAGCCGATGGCTTCAGAGTACGGGACTGTATTCGGGAAGGACTGGGCAAAAGTGCGGTAGCGCGGAAACTCGAGGATGCGGAACTGGGAGAACTGGTAAGGGCTGTAGACGCGCTGATAATAGTCGAGTCCCGCGCGCGAGCTCGCCAGCATGTCGTCGAGGTCGTAGGTGTGCGCCGGATCGTAGTAAACCTCAAGGGCGACGTCCCCGTCAGGCCCGCGATAGGTTTCTTTTCGAATCTGGTAGCGCGCGGAGATATAGGCGAAAAAATCGAGGATGTGGGTAGAGCCCATGCTGTATTCGTAGAAGTGGCGGCCATTGGCCTGCCATTGGCGCTGCAAATATCCAGGAGCGAGCGCGATCTGGTCGGCTGATGTGCTGACCACGGTGTGATAGGTAATCCAGTCGGATTCGAAAGGAAAAAATACGTTATTGACGGAGTGGAGCGGGTCACCGCGGTGAGCCATTTCTTCCAGAGGAGGAAGATGCTCTTCGCGCCGGCGCCGCGGGTCGTCGAGCTCGATGTTGCGGTTGTAGCCGATATAGGGGACGAAGTCGGAGTCGAAGAAAGTGCCGTTGTAGGCGAGTTCCGGCAACTCGTTGCCGTCGCGGAACCCATGGCTCTGATGGCCGATATTGCAAGTCAGCGTGATGGTCTCACCGGGCGCCAGGGGCTGATCGAGGGCGTAAATGGAGTAAATATTCCGGGGCGCCGAGCTGACGAGGTGAAAGGGACGATCGAATTGGACGTTGCTTGCCGACTGCCGCTGATCGGTGAGATGGATCTGCGAGATGGGCTGGTTGGTCTTGTTCTGCATGGTGATGCGGACGCTTCCGTCGAAGGAGCGGCGATCGGGATAGATATTGATAGCGGCATCGACCGCGGTGACCTTAGGCGGGAGAAAGTTTTCGTATTGTTTGAATTTGCGTTCGTAGTCGGCCTGGATGTCGCGGCGCGCCTTGGAGTCGAGGTACTCGTTGAGGACATGGGCATTGTAGAAGTACCAGGAGCCGGCGCCGGCTGCGATGACGGCGAAAACAATAGCGATGGGCGCGAGGCGGGGAGCCAGCCGAAGGGCCAGGCGGATGCGGGCGCGCAGTGAGTCCTCAGCTCCGCGCCGGGCCAGCGCAATGGAGACCACGCCCAGGACGGCCATGATCGCGAGCCAGTAGGTGATCGACCAGAACAGGGCGGGGACGAAGTGGCCGTAGCCGTTCATGTCGGAGTAGGTGTAGGCGGGGGTCTGGCCGATGAGGTAAAGCGTGTTCTCCCATCCGAAGCTGAAGAGGATGGGCATCAGGACGAAGAGGCCGATGACAATGGCGTGGCCCACAAACTTGTTCGAGACGACGGTCTGGATGAAGAGTGCGAGAAGGATGAAGGTGAGGACCTGCGGGAAGGTCACGACGTAGAGCTCCTTGAAGTACTGGAGGAGTTCGTAATGGTAGTAACCGCCGATGGTCTGCATGAGAATGCCGATGAGCATAGCGACGGCAAGAAGGATGAGCTCGACGACGACGATGGCGGTGAGGCGAGAGAGCCAGTCGGTGGACTCGCGCATGGGCAGAGCGTCATGGATGCCGTCGAAGTGGGTGTCGCGCTCGCGCCAGAGCAGCTCTGCGGCATAGAGGGCTGCGACGATGAAGAGAAAGAGGAGGGCGCTGCCCTCGACGGCTTGGACCATGAGGTAGGTGACCGGCCAGACGTTCTGGTCGGCGACGTGGCCGGCGAAATGGCCGTTGTTGATGCCGAAGGCGACGAGGAGGGCGACAATGGCCCAGAACGGTATGTCGCGAAAAATGTTGCGCAGGCGGAGACGGGATAGCGAGAGGTATTGAGCAAAGGTGGTGGCGGAAGTGAAGGCCTGATGGACGAGGGGAAGGCCGGCGGCGACGAGGGAGCGGACGGGCAGAGCCTCCGCGAGTTCATGTTCCTTCGCTTTGGCGGCGCGGCGGCTCTGGGAGCGCGCGGTGAGGGCCTCCACGGACATGGGAAACAGCGCCCAGACTGAGACCAGCGATAGGACACCGACGCCGATCCAGAGGAGACGGTTGTAGAGGAACACGCCATTGACGAGAGCGGGCGACCAAGTGACGAACAGCGCGTTCTTTTCAATGACCGTCCAATAGCGGGTGACATCGTTGAATAAGATGAGGCCGATGGGATCGAAAATGCCGGACCAGAAGCGCTCGAGCGAGCGGGTGGCGGAGAAGACGGTGACTCCAATGACGTAGAACATGAACAGCGCCACACCCTGGAGATAGACGATGAAGATCTTGCGGGAGAGGGCGGCGACGGCAAAGAAGACAGAACCGACGAAGAAGATCTGGACAACCAGTATCGAGAGGAAGGGCTGGAGATACGTCCAGAAATGATTCGGAGCGATGCGGGTGTGGTCTGCCCATGGCGCGAAGGTGCCGAGGAAGGTGCCTAGCATCATGCCGGAGAAAGCGAAGACGGTGGTGAGGAAGGAGCCGGCCCAGCGTCCGCCGAGGTAGGCGAATTTGGAGATGGGCTGGGTAAACAGGATCTGGTAGGTGTCGCGCTGGAAGTCGCGGAGGATGGAGGTCCCGAAGATGGCGGCGATGACGATGATGCCGAACAGCGCGGCGAGGACATTGTCGAGGGTGTTGGCGTACGCAGAATTCAGGAGAATCTTGCCATTGCCGCTGCCGATGGGGCCGAAGCTTTCGGAAGCAACGCAGAGGAAGGAAAACGTGAGCCAGAGGACGAAGTAGACGTAGGTCGAGAGGCTCTTGAAGCGATACTTGAGTTCGAAAGTGAAGAATTCCAAAAAGAGTGCCATGTCAGATCCTCCAGGTGCGAGGGTTAATTCGGAAGCTGGCCGTTGGCCTGCTGCGAGAGGTTGAGGAAATAGACGTCCTCAAGTCCGGAATCGACCGGGCGGAAACCGCCGCCCGGAGAGGAGTCGGCGTATACACGAACTTCGTGCTGTCCGCCGACGAGGTGAGTAGAGATGACGTGGAGCTGAGTTTCCAAAGTACGCAACTCGCCGTCCGTAGCCACCACCTTCGACCAGATCTTGCCGTTGAGGGCGGCCAGGGCGTCGCTCGGAGAGCCTTCCAGGAGCAGCTCGCCCGAGGCGATGATGGCCATGCGGGGGCAGAGCTGGCGGACGTCATCGACGATGTGGGTAGAAAGGATGACGGTGCGGTTGCTGCCAAGGGACGAGAGCAGGTTCAGGAAGCGATTGCGCTCGGCAGGGTCGAGGCCGGCGGTGGGCTCGTCAACGATGATGAGGCGAGGATTGCCGAGCAGTGCCTGGGCGATGCCGAAGCGCTGTTTCATGCCGCCGGAAAAAGTGGAGAGAGCTTTCTTGCGAACGTCCCAGAGATTGGTCTGCTGCAGCAGTGCGTCGACGGTCGCCTTGCGCTCGGACGAAGATGTCATGCCCTTCATCACGGCGAGGTGGTGGAGCATGTCCAGCGCGGAGATCTTTGGATAAACGCCGAACTCCTGCGGAAGGTAGCCGAGAATGCGGCGGACCTCGTCTTTCTGGCGCAGGACGTCGATGCCGTCGAGATTGATGGAGCCGCAGTCGGGGTCCTGAAGCGTGGCGACAGTACGCATCAGGGAACTCTTGCCGGCGCCATTGGGGCCCACCAGGCCGAACAGGCCGTTGCCGATGGAGAGGGACAGGTTTTTGAGCGCCTTTACACCGTTGGGGTAAGTCTTGGAAAGACCTGCGATCATGAGTGCCATTGCTGCCTCCACGTTCGAGAATGCGTCCACTGAACCAGTACAACCTACCGCATAACGCGAGATGGGCAGCTATTCTACTACCAATCGAAGATAGGGGACCTCCTCTGCGATGGTTGCCTGTGACGGGCAGCTCGGAAACAATCCATTTGGCGACTATTTGTGCACCAGGGTCGCGTCTGCCGCAACTTGTCGCGCAGAAGCATAGGGGGTTCTTAGTCCGATCCTTCACCGGCGCTGAAGAGACCGTGATTGTAAGCGCGCGGGCACCACCGCTCCACCTGCGACGGCAACAACTCCCGCGCCTGCTGAGAAGAATCTTAGACCTGACTCGCCATCCTGGCAGTCGCCGTGCGAACAAACCAGTCAAAGAAACGGAAATGAAAGCGAAAACCGGGCCCTGAGGCAGCAGCTCAGTCTGACACTCCCAGTCACGTTTTCTTTCTCAAATCACGGACTGTAGAGAACCGGCTACCGTTCGCCTTAACTACGTCGTGGAACGAGTTTATTCAGGAGACTACTGACAATGATCAAGAGAACAGCTTTCCTCGCGATTCTGGCTCTGGCGCTTCCACTTGCGGCCTTTGCCGGCAGCAGCGTTGACTTCACCAATAATGGCGGCACCCTCTCCGGCAGCAGCAGCGGCTTGACCTTGACGGGGTCGACGTTGATCGCCGTGACCGGTCTTGGCGGAGGGGTGATTGCCGGGAGCGATCTGGGCGCGTTGAGCTTTACTACAGGCGCGCTTACCAGCGGCAGTATGCAGATGGGCGGCACATTGGCCGCAGGGGGCACGTTCAGCATCACAGGCAACGGCACCAACGGAATTCCCAATACGGTGATCTTCAACGGCTCCTTCACCGGACCTGTGACCTGGACCCTGGTGACTCTCGCCAACGGAACCCACAACTACACGCTGACCGGTTCTTTGACGGGAACGTGGTACAACGGCACCACCGTCAATGGCGCCACCATCCAGTTAACCATTAACACGGGTATGGGGTTCTTCAACGGGCATGTCGCCATTTCGAGCGGCAGCACCAACATCACGACCACAGTTCCAGAGCCCGGCAGCCTCGGTCTTCTGGGCACGGGCTTAATCGGTATTGCCGGCATCGTCCGGCGCAAGCTGAAGTCAGCCTAGCGAAAACGCCACACCAATCGCTGTTCGCCCAAACCCCGCGCGGCCAACCCCGCAGCGGGGTTTCTCATCGATGATCGATGCCCCAACTATCCATTCAGACTGGAAAGCGATCCCGGCGTGCCACTGTCCCAAGCCCGTGCATGACATCAGCCATAGCAAGCGGACAGTATGAGTGCTCTTGATTAGCGCTCATGGCTGCAAAATCTGGCCAGCTTGCGGATGAACCTGCTGATCCTTGATTTGGCCGGCGTCCCAGCCACCACCGAGGGCTTTCACAAGATACACGGAGCTGACCATCTGCTGGCCGAGCAACTGCGTCTCCAGCCGTTGGCTGGTTAGCAGAACGGTCTGCGCAGTGATGACGTCGAGGTAGCTGGTGACTCCGCCGATATAACGATTGTTGGCGATCGCCAGTGCGCGGCGCGCATCTTCGACGGCCGCGCCTTGCGTGGCAAGAGCCTGCGAGAGCGTGCTCAGATTGCTGATGCCGTCTTCGACTTGCTGAAACGCGGTGAGTACGGCCTGGCGGTAGTTGGCCACGGACTGGTCATAGGCGGAGCGTGCCGCGGCCAGATTCGCGCGGTTTCGTCCACCCTCGAAGATGGGCTGCAAGGCATCCGCACCGAGCGACCAGAACAGGCTGGGGGCGTTAAAGAGCGGAGCCAAGTCGGTGCTCTGCCATCCGCCGGAACCGCTTAGAGTGATGTGCGGATAGAAAGCCGTGCGCGCGATGCCGACCTCCGCATTTTGGTAAGCCATCAGGCGTTCGGCCGTGGAAATGTCGGGACGGCGCTCCAACACGTCGGACGGCACTCCCAGCGGGACGGGCGGCGGCGTGGCCCGCAAGGGCGCCACGGGCACGCTGAGGCTGGAGGCTGCCTCGCCCACCAGCACCGCGATGGCGTGCTCATACTGGGCGCGCGTCTGTTGTATCAGCGCAAGCTGCGACAATGTAGAGTCGAGCAGCGCCGCCTGCTGCGCAACTTCCAGTCCGCTGGCAATGCCGCCTTGGTGGCGGTTGTTCACCAGATCGAGCCCCTTGCGCTGATAGCCCACGGATTCCTGCACCACCTCAAACTCAGCGTCCAGTTCGCGCAGCGTAAAGTAGTCGGCGGCGAGTTCAGCGCTCAGTACCAACTGCACGTTCTGCAGGTCCGCGGCGGTGGACTGCAATGACGCATTGGCCGCTTCCACGTTGTGCCGCACTCGTCCGAAGAGATCGACTTCATAGCTCAGCGAAAACGGAACCGTATAGACGCTCTGCGTATACGGAGGGATGGGCTGCGCCACGCCGTTCACGATGGTCGGGGCCTCGCCATTCAGAGGGCGATTAGCAGAGCCGCGCTCACGCACCGCGCTGGGATCGGCCGAAAGCTGTGGAAACATATCCGCGGTAGCGACGCGCGCCAACGAGCGCGCCTGGTCCAAACGATCGCGCGCGGCCACCAGAGATTGATTCGCCTGGAGCAATTGTTGTTCGTAGGCGTCGAGCGCTGGATCGTGGAAAATTTGCCACCACGTGCCTTTCGGGATTGAATCCTTGGGCGCGGCCTGCTGCCAGGGCGGTTGCGTCTTCCACGCATCAGGTGCCGGCGCTGGAGCCGCGGGCCGGCTGTAACGCGGACCCACGGTGCATCCGGCTGCCAGGGCGAGCAGCGCGAGAGCAGCCGAGATCGCGGCTCGCTTCACTGCGCACTGCCTTTCTGCTGGTCTTTATTCTGACTCTCCGGCGGTTGACCCGGCTGCTGATCGTTCGGTGGCGCCTGCGCCACGTTCACTTGCTGCCCGTCCTCAAGCGAATCCGACGGGTTGATGACAATCTGGTCGGTAGGCGAGACGCCGCCGAGAACCTCCAGCGTGGCGCCGTAGTCGCGTCCTATGTTGATGGGCCGCAACTCTATCTTGCCGCCGGGGCCGATGACGGCAACTTGCGCACCCTGGGCACGAAAGAGCATCGCGTTCACCGGAACCGTAACCTTGTTCACGCCAGAACCAACCGCAAAATGCACTTCGCCGAACGAGCCGGGCAATAGACGCCCGTCCTTATTGGGCACGTCGACCTCGGTCAGCAAAGTCCGCGTGGCCGGATCGATGGCTTCCGCTGTGCGCACCACCTTGCCGGGAAACCTCTGGCCGGGGAATTCCTGTAAAGTAACGGGGGCCTTGGCGCCGACCTTGATGTAGGGCGCGTAGGCCTGCGGCACGCTGGTGTAAACCCGCAGCGGATCGACCCGGGCGAGGTCAAACAGCTCGCGTCCGGCGGCGCCGGCGCCCGCGTTGATAAGCGCGCCGGGATCGACGTTGCGGCGGGTGAGCACACCGGAGAACGGCGCATATACGTCCTTGAAGCCCTCAAGCTGTTCGAGCCGCCGCACGTTGGCGTCGGCCGCGGCCAGGTTGGCTTGGCTTTGCTTGTATCCACTCTCGTACTGGTCCGCTTCCTGCGCGGATACGGAGTCAGTCTTGCGCAGGTTCTCCCAGCGGTCGGCGCTGATTTTCGCCAGATCCATTTGCGCCACGATTTGCTCGCGCGCCGCGCGAGTCTGGTTCAGTTCTTGATCAACCTCGGGTGTGTCGATCTTTGCCAGCAACTCGCCCTTGGTCACCCGGCTGCCAATGTCCTTGTACCAGCGCACAAGATAGCCGCTGGTGCGTGCGTAGATTGGAGATTCCTCATAGGCCAGCAGAGAGCCGGGCAGCACAAGGTCTTCGTCGGGTTTTTCCGACAACGGGTAAACGACAGCGACAGTTGGCACGGTTTCGCGCTGCGTCTCCTTGGCCAGGGCGCGGTTGTGGTCGGCATGGGCCCACAAAGTGAGCCCCCCGGCAACAATCAGCACCAGCAACAACACGGCCACGATCATCAGAGCCGTGCGCGGAGACGCGGGCGGAACCTCCGGCGGTTTCTGTATCCCCGGCGGCTGGTGCTTGGAATGCTGTTGGATGGCTTCGATTTCCTCGTCACGCTGGGCCTGAGCACTCAGTGCATGACGCTGTTCCTTCTCGTTCTGCTGCGGCGGCTGCGCATCGCGGCCCTGTTCGGAGCGCTGCGCATCTCCAGATTGTCCAGTTGAGGTCTGTTTAGGTTCGTTCTCTGCACTCATACTTGACTCCAATTCCTGCGAAGACGGTTCATGCCTTCGTGCTTACGGTTTCTCAATTAGGCTAACCCTGACGCGCACGCTTGGCCTCCCGGCGGCCGTGGAAGATGGCGAAAACGCTCGGCACAAAAAACAAAGTGGCCACCGTAGCAAACAATAGGCCGCCGATCACGGCGCGGCCCAGCGGCGCGTTCTGCTCGCCGCCTTCTCCAAAGCCCAGAGCCATGGGGACCATCCCAATGATCATGGCGAGGGCGGTCATCAGCACCGGGCGCATGCGAGTGTATCCGGCGGCAACGGCGGCCTGCACGGCGGGAATGCCTTCGTCGATCTGCTCGCGCGCGAAGCTGACCATCAGAATGGAGTTGGCGGTGGCCACGCCCATGCACATCACCGCTCCGGTGAGCGACGGCACACTCAACGTGGTGCGGGTGAGCAGAAGGAACCAGCAGATTCCGGCGAGCGCTCCCGGCAAAGCGGCGATGATGATGAATGGATCGAGCCACGATTGAAAGTTGATGACGATCAGCAAGTAGACGAGAAGAATGGCTCCGACTAGCCCCAGGCCTAATCCGACAAACGAAGAGCGCATGGTAACCACCTGTCCGCGCACCACGATGTGAGTGCCGCGCGGCAAATGACCGTCGAAGGTCTTGAGCACTTTGTCGGTGTCCGCCGCAACGGCGCCCAGATCGCGATCCTGCGTGCTAGCGTAAACGTCGATGACCGGCTGCACGTCGTAGTGGTTGACCGTAGCGGGCCGCGCAACCGGGGACACCTGCGCCAGATTACCGAGCAACTGCGTGCCCTGCTGCGAGGTGACCGGTATGGCCATCAGGTCTTGCAGGCTGGTCATGCGGTATTGCGGCGACTGCACCGCCATCATGTAAGAGACTTCGTTTTTGGGGTTGAGCCAGAAGTTCGGCGACGTCTGGAAGCTGCCGCTGAGTGAAACGAGCACGCTCTGGGCCACATCGCGCGCGGTGAGGCCAACCTGCGTCACGCGCGTGCGGTCCATATCCATGCGCAGCGTGGGCAGCGCGAGCAACTGCTGCACGTGTACATCGGCGGCGCCGGGTATGTGCCGCATTTTGTTCGCGATCTGCTGCGCAATCAGATAACTGCTCCCCATGTCCGCGCCCACGATCTGCACATCGATGGGCGCCGGCAGGCCGAAGTTTAGAATCTGCGAGACGATGTCCGCGGGCTGGAAGAAAAACTCCACTCCTGGAAAGCGCTGCGGCAACACCTCGCGCAGATGGCGTATGTACCCCGCCGTGGGATGATGATGCTCGGGATTGAGAGCGATCAGGATCTCGGCGTCGCTGGTGCCGATGGTTCCGTTGGAGCTGTAGGACTGGTTAATCCCGGAGTTGGGCAAACCGATGTTGTCCAGCATCGTCTGCAGTTCTGCCTTGGGAATCTCCTGGTGCAGTACGGCTTCGATTTCATCGCAGAGCCGCGCGGTCTCTTCCACGCGCAGGCCGGGACGCCCGCGTACATGCAGGCGGAGCTGCCCCGCATCCACTTGCGGAAAGAAGTCCTGTCCTAAGAAGGTAAACAGCCCGAGCGAGAGCAGGCAAAAGGCCAGGAAGAAAATCACGAAGATGCCGCGATGCTCGAGGGTGGTTTCCAGCAACTGCTCATAGCCGCGGCGGAAGTCTTCAAACTTGCGCTCGAAGCCGCGCTGGAAGCGGCCCAGGAACGACTTGGGCGCTTCCGCGCGGTGCTCGTGCCCGCGCATGATGAACATCACCAGCGTGGGGATGAGGGTGCGTGAGAGGAGATAACTGGCCAGCATGGCGAAGCTGACGGCCTCCGCCAGCGGCACGAACAGGAACTTCGCCACGCCCGCCAGGAAAAACATAGGCACGAACACGATGCAGATGCTCAGCGTGGAGACGAAGGCAGGCACCGCGATCTGTTGCGCGCCGTCGAGAATGGCCTGCCTCATTTCCTTGCCCATGGCAAGGTTGCGCTCGATGTTCTCGATTTCCACTGTCGCGTCATCGACGAGGATGCCGACGGCAAGCGCCAGTCCGCCCAGGGTCATGATGTTGATGGTTTCGCCGATGGCGCCCAGCAGGATGATCGAGCAAAAGATGGAGAGTGGGATCGAAATGGAGATGACGATGGTGGGACGCCAGTCGCCAAGGAAAATGAGAATCATGAGGGCGGTAAGAAGCGCGGCGATCCCGGCCTCGCGCACCACGCCATAGACTGAAGCCCGCACAAAAAGAGACTGGTCGAACAGCGCGGTGATCTTCAGCTCCGGCGGCAGAGACTGGGCCGCCTGCACCACAATGCTCTTGACTCCAGCGACAATTTGCAGGGTGGAGGCGTTGCCGATTTTGTAGATCGACATCAGCGCGCCGCGGTTGCCATCCTGGCGCACGATGTTGGTCTGCGGTGCGAAGCCGTCGCGGATGTGGGCGACGTCGCGCATATAGAGCGTGGCGCCATTGACGGTTTTGACGGGCAAGTCGTTCAATTCCGCAATGGTTCCCGGCGTCCCGTTCATTTCGACGTTGTATTCCACCGAGCCGAGCTTGATGGTGCCGCTGGGGAGGATCAAATTCTGCGCGTTGACAGCGTTGACAATGTCGTTGGGTGCAAGCCCGTAAGCCTGTAGCTTGGGCAAGTCCAGGTCTACCTGAACCTGACGAATCTTGCCGCCGTAGGGATAGGGCGTAGCGGCTCCCGGCACCGTGGTCAGATAATTACGCAGGAAGTTCTGGCCCAGATCGAAGAGCTGCTGCTCAGGAAGGGTCTTGCTGCTTAGTCCGAGCTGAATGATCGGTGTAGTGGAGGCGCTATAAGAGATGACCAGAGGCGGCACCGTACCGGGGGGAAGGCCGCGCAACGTAGTCTGGGCAATCGCGGTGATTTCTGCGATGGCGCCCTGTACGTTCGTGCCCGGACGAAAAAAAACCTTGATGACGCCCAAACCGTTTACCGACTGAGACTCCATGTGCTCGATGTCGTTTACGGTGATGTTGATGCCGCGTTCGGAATTGGTCACGATACGGTCGGCTATATCCTGCGGCGACATGCCGGTATAAGACCAAACGACGGAAACCACCGGAATGTTGATATCCGGGAAGATGTCGGTGGGGGTGCGGAAGACCGTGACCCCAAACAGAAGAATGATGACGAGCGCCATCACCACAAATGTGTAGGGACGTCGGAGAGCTAATGCAACAATCCACATCGGTTAGGCGCTACTCCAAAGCTCGAAGAAATTTAAGAGGGGTTGCCCGCACTGAGAAGAGAACCCCGCGGATTTGATTTTAGATTCGATACTGATCGTATTGGATTCTAAAGCCTTCTTAATTATTATATGGTAGGGTGAGACCATGCGCCAGAAGTCTCCGGCTCAACGACATGGCGACAATGGGGGCAGAAAGCGCGCCCCCGGCCGTCCCCGCAGCGAACAGGCCCGCCTGGCCATCCTGCGCAGCACGTTGAAACTCCTGGGAGAGAATGGCTTCTCCGATCTGACCATTGAAGCTGTGGCAGCTCACGCCAGCGTTGGCAAGGCGACGGTATACCGCTGGTGGCCCAACAAGGCCGCTCTTATTGCCGACGCGTTCGCCAGCAGCACCACCCGCAAGCTCCACTTCCCCGATACTGGCTCGGTTCGCGCGGACATGAGCCAACAGATGCGTCAAGTCATCAAGATCTTTCGCAGCCGGCGCGGACGCATTCTTTCTGCCATTCTTGCTGCCGGTCAGAGCGACAGAGATGTCATCGCCGCTTTCCGCGAACGTTTCATGAAACCGCGCCGACAGGATGCCTATGCCACACTCCGCCGCGGAATTGCACGCGGCGAACTGGGCAAAGACGTCGATCTGGACCTGCTTCTGGATTCACTTTACGGGCCCATATACATGCGATTCCTGATACGGCATGACAATTTGACGCCCAACTTTGTCGACGGTGTTTGCGAACTGGTGTTCGGCGGAGCGCGTCCCGGCCGAAAACTTCGCGCCCGAGGCCGCAGATCAGACCAGTGAGTCACGAACGGAAGAGTCCGCGCGGCAGAAGAGCCGAGAGATTCGCTTGCAGCGAAGGTCTGTGAGGCGAGCCTTCTGGTTACGAAAATAAGTTTGGCCGGCATCGCCTGCTACTGGCTGGAGTAACTTTGCCAAATCTTTGCAGACCAACCCTGGCATTTACTTCAGCTCCGTGATGATTGCGCGCTGTTTTCCGCGGACCAGCGTTTCGGTGTGCGTGCGGTCGCGGAGGTTGAACCTGACCATACCGAACTGGTAAGGATTCATGACAACTTGCCCGTCCGGAGTGGTCGACTTCAGGTCGCCATCGTCAAGGAACACCACCACGACGTCTTTATCATGGAAGTGCATCGGGGTGGGCACGCCCGGCGTCCAGGTGTAATCCCACACGATCACGCGTGCGTTCTCCAGGATTTTCTTCGAGCCGGGCCGCGGAAACGCCAGCGGATACCCGGTCGTATTGGCTATCGGAGCCACTGGATGGTCCTTCAGATTGATCATGATCGATCGTGCCGCGGTCTTCCCTCCGCCGACCTTCGGCGTCATGCCCTTAGGCAAGAACGCCGCGCTACCCGACAAGGACACAATAATGCTATCCAACGGCTGCGCAGTTGCGGGGCCGGTCACATCCCAGACGACAACGCGATCATTCTCGATCACCGGCTTCAACGCCGTTTGCGGACCGGCCTGGAACAGTAGCGCGCAGAGCAGCAAGGTATGAACCACTGGAGCACCTTTCAAGTAGAGCTAAGGTCGAGTGCGCGATTCTTTATGTTCGGGAATCGGACTCGCACCTGTACAGTAAAACCACCCCCATAATAAGTCCGAGTGCGAGAACGATGCAAAAGCTGTGGCTCAAACTTTTGCCGACCTAACGCGACCAAGCAGATCGGGCGCCTTCATTCGCTGGCAGTGTTCCTCAAAGTTCGGACGCGGTCCTTTCCAACGAATATCCTCGACCCCATCAAAAACGGGCACATCCAGCCGCAGGGTTGCGAGGGTGCGGAACAACAGGGCATCGTTCCATGCGTTGAATAGCGATTCGGACAGCAAGCGTGCCCTTCGGATTGAGGGATGCCATTCTCGCCAATCCCTGGGAATGTCTTCAAGGTGGGGGTACTGAGACAAAGTAAGAGCTGCAGCCTTGGGGCCCCATCCGGGCAAACCTGGGAAGCCATCTGCGCTGTCGCCGACCACGGCCAGATAGTCCGGAATCGATTGCGGCTCCACACCGAACTTGGCCACCACGCCGGCTTCGTCGCGCAGGATATCGCGCATGCGGTCCAGTTGAACGACTCGTGTGCCTACAACACACTGGCTGAGATCTTTGTCCGGCGTACAAATGAGCACCTGCCTCACGCGGTCATCCCGCGCGGCTTTACCGGCGGCAGAAGCGAGCGCATCATCCGCCTCATAGTAGACCATTGGCCACACCACTACTCCCATCGCTTCGAGCGCTTCCTCAAGAATCGGGAACTGCGAGAGCAACTCTTGAGGCACACCTTCGCTGGTCTTGTATCCGGGATACAGATCGTTCCGAAACGACTCTACGACGTGATCGGTTGCGACCCCAATGTGGGTTGCACCGCGGCCGATCATGGACAAAACGGAACCCAGGACGCCACGGACTGCGCCGATTTCCCGGCCGTTTACGTCTGCCGCAGGGGGCACGGCGAAAAAGTGCCGGAACAATTCATAGGTTCCGTCAATCAAATGCACATCCATGCGGCTCCAATCAGCTTTCTGCAGGTGCTTTTGTATCTTCGTCTTTCTCAGGACGTTCGACCAATGACCGCTTATCGGCCCTCGCGATAATACGTCGTATGCCGTGACGCCAATCCCGAGTTCGCGGCCCGAGGCGTAGCCCTCAATTATGATGACACCGAAGGGCTGGAGATCTGAAAACCGGAAAACACACCTGCGCAGGCGCGAAGCGCCTTGAACCAGATTCCCCGCGAACTGAGAGCGAGGCATGTTGGTGATTTGCGGCAGTTTGCCGAAGGTAATTAGGCGTGTTACCGAAGTTTGTAGAAATGTCTATTAAATCATTGTTTCTAAACAGCTTAGCTGATATTCCTGAATTCGGGTTGTGCGTGTTCACCCCGGCCCACGCCAACTCTCTCAAAGCCCATGCGCAACCGTCCGCATAATTGGAGAGGTCTGCCCGTCGGCGCCAAGGTCTTAATCGGCCTCATCATCGTTGCGGGCATGGCGCCCCTGGCCTACGCTGCCACCCACCAAGGCAGCAGGGACATCGCAGAGTTCATCTGCTATCTGTGCATGGCCTTTCTGGCCTCCCGGATGCGAGTCACTCTGCCGGGCATTGCCGGCACACTCTCGGTGAACTATCTGTTCATCCTGGTGGCCATCGCCGAGTTGAGCTTTTCCGAAGCTCTTACCCTGGCTGCGGTGGCCATGCTGGCGCAATACATTCTCCCGGAGTGGCCGAACGCCATTGAGTTGACGTTCAACGTTTGTTCCGGCGCATTCGCGACGGCCGTGGCTTATGTCGTCTACCATAGCGCGCCACTCATGGGGTTCATCGACAATCGTCCGCTGCTGCTCTGCGTGGCGGCTTCCACTTATTTCATCGCCCACGCGGGTTCCACTGCCGCAGTGGTTTCGTTTACCGAAGGCAGAGGACTGAGGAGGATTTTGCTCGACTGCTACCTCTGGTCCTTCCCTTACTACTTGCTGGGAGCGGGAATCGCAGGCGCAATTGCGTGGTTCAACCAGGCCTTCAACTGGGAGACTTCGCTGCTGTTCGTGCCCTCCGTATACCTCATCTATCGATCTTACCGTTTATACTTGGGCAAGCTGGAAGACGAAAAGCGGCACGTGGAGGAGATCGCCAACCTGCATCTGCGAACCATTGAGGCTCTCGCGCTCGCCATTGAAGCCAAAGACCAGACTACCCACGAGCACTTGCAACGGGTTCGAGTGTATGCCATCGAGGTGGGCAAGGAGCTCGGCGTAGTCGGGCCTGACCTGGAAGCTCTGCACGCAGCCGCTTTGCTCCACGATATTGGCAAGCTCGCCGTGCCGGAGCACATCATCTCGAAGCCGGGCCGGCTCACGCCGGAAGAGTTCGAGAAGATGAAGATTCACACCATTGTGGGAGCCGAGATCCTGGAGCGGGTTCGCTTTCCCTATCCCGTGGTGCCCATCGTCCGCGCTCACCACGAAAAATGGGACGGGTCGGGATATCCCTATGGGCTGAAGGAGACGGAGATTCCCATCGGCGCGCGGATTCTTTCTGCCGTCGATTATCTGGATGCGCTGGCCTCTGACCGGCAATACCGCAGGGCTATGCCTCTGGATCAGGTAATGCAGCAGCTTTCCGCGGAATCGGGCAAGTCGTTTGATCCGAGAGTCGTCGACGTCCTCAAGAAGCGGTATCGCTCCCTGGAAAATCTGGCTCAGGCGAAGTCGACCGAGGACGGCAACTCCGCTCTTTCCACCGAGGTCAAGATTAAGCTCGGTCCTGAACCGGCCGCCGGATTCGAGAATGCAGCGGCCGACGAGTCGCCCGGGCGCGAGACCACCTTCCTCGCTTCCATCGCTGCTGCGCGCCAGGAGGCGCAGGCGCTGTTTGAGTTGAGCCAGGATCTGGGAGCATCTCTCAGTCTCGGCGAAACGCTCTCGGTTTTCTCCGTGAAACTCAAGCCGATGGTGCCTTATGACGCGATCGCAATTTACATCAAGCGCGACGATACGCTGATTCCTGAGTACGTGAACGGCGACAATTACCGGCTGTTTGCTTCTTTGCACATTCCCGTGGGTGACGGACTATCCGGCTGGGTGGCGCAAAACCGCAAGCCGATTGTGAATGGAAATCCTTCAGTTGAGCCGGGATATCTGAATGATCCCTCCAAGTTCAGCACTTTGCGTTCGGCGCTGGCCGTGCCGCTGGAAGGCGTTTCCGGTGTAATCGGGGTTCTAGCCTTGTACCGTGCCCAGCGCGACGCGTTCACCTCAGACCATTTGCGCATTCTTCTCGCCGTCTGTGGCAAAATGGCGCTGTCCATTGAGAATGCCCTGAAATACCAGCAGGCCGAAAACTCGGCCACCACCGATTTCCTCACTGGACTGCCCAATGCGCGGTCATTGTTTTTGCAACTTGACCGCGAACTGGCTCGCTGCAAGCGCGACAAGCAGTCGCTTACGGTGATGGTCTGCGACATGGACGGCTTCAAGAAGATCAATGACCGCTTCGGCCATCTGGAAGGCAATCGCGTGCTGCGCCTGTTCGCCACGGCTCTCAAGGAAAGCTGCCGGGAATACGACTACGTAGCCCGCATGGGCGGAGACGAGTTTGTGGTCATCGCTCCCGGCCTGCCCGCCGAAGCCGCCTTGAAGAAAGCCGAACAGCTTCGGCCCCTCGCACGCCAGGCCGGCTTCGAAGTCTGCCGGGAAGACATTCTCTCGTTGAGCTCTGGACTGGCGGTGTATCCGGACGATGGCAACGATGCCGAACAGCTCCTGGCCGAGGCCGACCGCCGCATGTACATCGAAAAACAAAAGCAGCCGTCGCAACAGGACCGGCGTCTGAACACGCGAATGAAATGCCGGGTCACGATTGAACTGCGTCCGGAAAGCGGTGAGGGTCCGGTCTTCGGCAATCTGATCGACGTCAGCATGGGAGGCTGCTACGTGGAAACCAGCGCGATGCTCAGTCCCAAAACCAACCTCAGACTGCTTTTCTCCATCGACGACAGCAGTCTGTACGCTGAAGGGCGCGTCGCGCGAATCCATCCGGGCTCCGGCGTGGCCGTGCAATTCAAGGAACTGGATCGCGATTCACGCGAGAAAATGTACCGCATTCTGGAATTCGTCCAGAACACAACCACGTTCTACAACGACCGCTATCTGGAGGGTCTCCTCAAACGCTGAACGTCGTGGGGTGGACACTCGTCTGCAGTTTGAGGTAAGAGTGGGGCGGACCCTCCTCTCCGCCGCCTTTGACTCTGGCTTCGCGCGGCTCCTGTCTACCAGTTGAAGGTCCCTCGCGCCGCTCGTACACTGAAGAGAGTGCATATTCATAACCATGGCGGCGGTGGTCCCGGGCGGGTGCTGAAGGTGTCGCTGGCCGTCACCCTGGCCTATATCGTCTTGCTGGTGGTGGCCGGCGTCCGTGCCCATTCGCTGGCTCTGCTTTCCGAAGCCGGACACAATCTTTCCGATTTCCTCGCGCTCTTGCTTTCCCTGGTCGCGGTCTATTTGCAATCGCGGCCGCCCAGCTCCACCAAGACCTACGGCTATCACCGCGCCGGAGTGCTGGCCGCGCTGGTGAACGCCACTTCGCTGGTTGCGGTTTCGTTCTTCATCTTTTACGAAGCCTTCCGCCGTCTGCAGCACCCCGAGCACGTTCAAGCCGGAGTGATGATGGGCGTGGCCGCGTGTGGGGTGGTGATGAACGGCGTGATCGCGTTTTTGCTCTATCGCTCGGTGGGGCGCTCGGCTGGACGCTCCGGCGGCGACGTCAACATTCGCAGCGCGCTGTTGCATGAAGTCGGCGACACTCTTTCCACTGCCGCCGTCATCGCCGGAGGCTGGGCCATCCTGGTCACGGGACATTACTGGATCGACTCCGCGCTCTCGTTCGGAATCGGCGCGCTCATTCTCTGGTCAGGATTCGGCATCGTGCGCGAGACGCTGAACATTTTGCTCGAAGGCACGCCGCGCGGCGTGAAACTCGAACTGGTCGCGACCGCCATCCGCTCCATCGACGGCGTCAACGACGTGCACGATCTTCACTGCTGGAGCATCGGCTCGGAAACTCGCGCGCTCTCCTGCCATATTTCCATTGCCGATATTCCGCCGTCGGTCAGCGAGCGCATCCTGCGCGACGTGAAAGACTGCCTGCACCACAACTTCCGCATCGATCACACCACCATCCAGTTCGAGTGCGTGGAATGCGAAGTGGCGCACGGCTGCGTCATGCCCGTAGCGGAGAGCGAGGAGCATCACCACCACAGCCACTAAGGGATGCGTATGGACTTCATTGACGATTGGGTCGTTAAGGCAAAGGAGAAGCATCCCGGCTCCCGTTGCCACGCGGCAATTGACAAGCATGCGCAGGACGTGAGGAGACGGCACGCCGATGACGAGTTCTATAACAATGACGACGCTATTGATCACCTGAATGATCTGATACGCCAGAGTCCCGCCTGCGGGAAGCCCAAGCGCAGAAGAATGCTGAAGCCTGGCGGGAAGGGGTCAATTTAGGGTCGAAGTTCGTCCCCGGAAGGCGCGGCAAAGTTTATTTTGTCTCCGGGAAGAACCTTTGAACCCTCGTTCGCCTCCCAAATTTCAATCGGGATGAAAATCTCCGGCCCGCCGATCTTCCCGTTGACGACCGTCAGCGGCTGATACCGCCACACTCGGCCCGTCTGTGAATCCAAAAGGAATACCTTCTTTGACGTTGCTCCTTGATCGTCAAATTCAAGGGACACAAGCTGGTAACGGGCGGGAACGGAGTGCTGGATGGGCTGGACTGGTTGGATCGGCGCCTTCTGCCCTTGGAGGGGAAGCACATACGCGATTAAACAAACTGCTAACCTCGTCTTCATTCCTGACCACCGTGGAGGCTGATTGCAAAGCCCCTTCTCGTCTAATCGACTCCGCGTATCCGCGAGGAGTCCGTCCAGCGAATGTGCATTAGCTCGGATACCGCTCGTCGATCATCTTCCTGACATCGGCGTGATCCACGAGCTGACCGCTCTCCGCAGCAGCCAGACCCTTATCAACCTCGCGCAGAAACCATTCGTCGTAGTTCACCATGCGCTCCACCGCCTCAACGATGAGGGCTGTACTGGCACGGCCTTGCTGCTCCGCCAGACGCCTGAGTTTCGCCTGCAAATCAGGATTGAGGGGCACATCTATACCATACAACGCTAGGCAGAGGAAGGGACGGTGTCAACAGTTTAACGCTGTTTCTCAAAAATCTCCCGCGCCCGCTCAACTGTGTCCGCCTCCTCGGGAGATTTATCCGGCCGCAGGCGCACGATCCTCGGAAAGCGCAAAGCATACCCGCTCTCATGCCGCTCCGACCGCATCATGTTATTGAATGCCACTTCCAGCACGATCTTCGGCTCGACCACCCGCCGGAAGCCCTGATCTTCAATCGTGTGCTCCAGAAACCACTGCGTCATCTCGGCAATCTCGGCGTCGGTCAGCCCTGAATAAGCCTTGCCAATATTCACCAGCTTTTCTTTGTTCGTATCCCACACGCCAAACGTGTAGTCGCTGAGCACGCCCACGCGCTTGCCGTGTCCGTACTCGACAGCAGTCACTACCACATCAAGCGTGGCCAGTTCGCGTTTCATCTTCAGCCACGACTTTCCGCGCTTCCCCGGCGTGTAAGCCGAGTCCAGGTCTTTGATCATCAAGCCCTCATTCCCCCGCTCCTGCGCCGCCGCGAACAGTTCCTCCAATTCCTCCGCCGAAGCTGCGCGAAACACCGGCGCGCGGATAATCCTGTCTCGCGCATCATCACTTTCTTCCGGCCCAAAGGACAGTTGCGCCTGCGAGCCCAAGGGATACGCTTTCGCTTCCCTCCGTGCCTCTGTGCCTCCGTGGTGAATGATTTTTCGTTCTGCGGCCAGCAACTCATCCAGCACCCGCCCCCGCTCCCGCAGCGGACGATCAATCAGTAACTCCCCACCCGCATACAAAACATCGAACACCAGGTACGCCACCGGAATCTCCCGCAGCATCTTCTCGCTGACCTTTTTCCGCCCTAACCGTTGCTGCAAAACACTGAAAGGCCGCGCCTTGCCGATTGTTGCACTGTCTCTTGCCTCAGTCATCGGCTCCGGGAGGAGCACGGCTTCAGCCGTGCCGTTTGAGGCCTCAAGAAATGCGGGCTTTAGCCCCTGAGGGACCTGCTCCCACGCCACAATCTCGCCATCCAGAATCGCATCCTGCGCCAATCCCGCCAGCGCCTCCGGCAACTCAGGAAACGACTCCGTAATCTCATCCCGCGTGCGTGAAAAGAATTTCGCCTCGCCGTCCGCCACATGCGCCTGCGCCCGAATGCCGTCATACTTGTCCTCGACCGCAGCTTCGGGAAAATAACTCAGCCCTTCTTCAGCCGATTCGATCGGACTCGCCAGCATGAACCCCAAAGGATGAAACATCCGCATTTTCGTCCTTGCCTCGGCCAGGCTGCCCTCCGCCGCCAGTCGCGCTGTCTCGCCAATATCTCCCAGGAGCATGTTCGCCCGCTGCACCTCCGCCAACGTGCCGCCATAAGCCTTGGCAATCGCCTCTTCCACCAGGCTTTCCTTCAGTCCAATCCGCAAATCGCCAGTCATGATCTTGATGATGTACCTGGCCTCGGACGGCGTCGCTTGCATCAGCATCCCCCGCACCAGCACGGTTTTCGCCGCCGGGCCGCGCGCTACCGCAATCTTCCGGAAGCCTTCGCTGACCTCCATCAATCCCAGGCCCTGCCCAGTCTTTTCCGCAAGCACTTCCCCGGCCACCGCTCCCAGATCGCCGTGCTTCCGGTACGCCGCCGTCAGTGCCGCTTCATCTTTCCCCGTTAACTCCGCCACCGCTCTCCACAACAGTTTCCCGCCCACTTGCAGCGTCGTTTCCTGCCACGCGGCAAACGCCCGCCCCGAGAAAAATATGGCCGACACCGCCGCCTCGTCCGGCGTCCGCGATTTCAGGTACTCCGCAACGATGGCGGTCTTCTGTAGCTTCTTGGTAGTGGCAGCAATGGCCTCAGCAGCTTCGGCAAATCTGCGCATGGCATTCAGAGCATAGACGAAGCGCCCCGGCTTTTGCCGATCACGGCAATAAGCCGTGCCATTCCTATTACTTGCGACACCTCGGCGAGCCGCGATTCTAGGCCATAACTGTGATACCCTGTCTTGGTACATTTCTCGCGTCTGGAGCATCTAATTCCCGTGCGTTTTCTGCGAAATTTCGTGCGTTTTCTGGTGGCCGTACAGCTTCTGCCTGCGCTTGAAAGCGGCGAAGAGACTCTGGTCGGCGGTCAGGCCGTGCTCGAAGGCGTTATGATGCGCTCTCCTCACGCCTGGGCCATCGCCTGCCGCAAGCCTTCGGGCGAAGTCATCACTATGAGCGAACCGCTCGAGCGGCCTTCGGAAAAACATAAATGGATGGCCTGGCCCATAGTCCGCGGCGTTATGACTCTGGGCTATGCCATGACTCTCGGCTACCGCGCCCTGCGCTTCTCCGCCAACGTCGCCATCGAAGACGTGATGCAGAATGGGGCGGATCAGTCTGTCTCCACGGACGGTGTGGAGATAGCCTCCTCGCCTGTCCCGTCAGGGCGAAGCCCGGTGGAACCCGTCCAACCGCAGAAATCATCCTCCCAAACCCGCGAGAAAGCCGCCGCCATCAGCGGCTGGCTGGCCGCCGGCAATGTCATCTTCTCGCTCGCCTTCTTTATCTTCATGTACAAGTATCTGCCCCTGTTGGCAGCCACCGAGCTCAAGAAGCTCAACCCGGCTCTCGGCGGCCAAGTCACGTTCAACCTAGTTGATGGCGCAGTCCGCCTCGTCCTGTTTCTGCTGTTTATCTGGGGTGTCTCTCTCTGGCCCGATATTCGCCGTGTCTACGAATATCACGGCGCCGAACACAAGACTGTTTTCGCCTTCGAGAACGGCGATCCGCTCACCACCGCCGAGGTGCAAAAGTATTCCACGTACCATCCCCGCTGCGGCACCAGTTTCCTGATGACGGTGATGCTGATCTCGATCGGCTTCTACATGCTGATTCCGTTCACCACGTTCTGGGCGCGCTTCGCCTCGCGCATCGCATTGCTGCCGGTGATCGCCGGCGTGTCTTATGAAATCATCCGCTTCGCCGCCAAGCATCGCGGATCGCTCTTCGCTCTCATGACCGCTCCCGGCCTCTGGCTGCAGCGCATCACCACTCAGCCCCCGTCCGACGAGATGGCCCAATGCGCCATCACCGCCCTCGACCAAGCCATGGACCTCGAGAAAGAACGCGGCGGCGAGTTGGTGATTGCCTAGCGGTCCCGCCGCGAATACTTTCTCTCCTTTTTTATTTTCAAGTACTCCAAAATGGAACGCGAACAATGGCAGTGCTATGTAATGCATCCTGATTTCGATAGACTGGCAACTGACCGCTGCCAACCAGCCACCGATGTTTGAACGCCTCGACCAACTCGAAGCCCGCTACGAAGAGCTGACCAACGCTCTCGCCTCGCCCGATATCGTCAACGATTCGGCGAGATACCAGAAGACCGCCAAGGCGCACGCCGAAATCGCGCCCACGGTCGACAAATATCGCGAATACAAAGACCTCACCCGCGGCATAGCTGAAAGTAAAGCCATGCTCGCCGACGAAAAAGATCCCGAGATGCGCGCCTACGCGCAGGAAGAACTCCACAAACTTGAGCCCCGCGTCGCCGCCATCGAAGAAGAACTGAAAGTCCTGCTCCTGCCCAAAGATCCCAACGACGAGAAAAACATCATCCTCGAAATCCGCGCCGGCACCGGCGGAGACGAGGCCACTCTCTTCGCCGCCGAAATCTTCCGCATGTACACCCGCTATGCCGAAACCCAGCGCTGGAAAGTCGAGATCCTCTCTTCTTCGGAGTCGTCCGCCGGCGGCCTGAAAGAAGTCATCGCCATCATCGAAGGCAACCGCGTCTTTTCTCAGCTCAAGTACGAAAGCGGCGTCCATCGCGTGCAGCGCGTTCCCGCCACTGAGCAGCAGGGACGCGTTCACACCTCCGCCGTCACCGTCGCCGTTCTTCCCGAAGCCGAAGATGTCGATATCAAGATCGAAGCCAAAGATCTCCGCATCGACACTTTCTGCTCCTCCGGTCCCGGCGGCCAGTCGGTCAATACGACTTACTCGGCCGTTCGCATCACCCACATTCCCACCAACACCGTCGTCAGTTGCCAGGACGAAAAATCGCAAATCAAAAACCGCGAAAAAGGCATGCGCGTGCTGCGCTCGCGTCTCTACGAAATCGAAATGGAAAAACAGCAGCAAGCCCTGGCCAAAGAACGCAAAGCCATGGTCGGCTCCGGCGACCGCAGCGAAAAAATCCGCACCTATAACTTTCCGCAAAACCGCCTAACCGACCACCGCATCGGCTTCACCATCCACCAACTCGAACAGGTGATGGACGGCAAACTCCAGCCGCTGATCGAAGCGCTAACTACTTACTACCAGGCAGAAAAACTGAAGCAGGAAGCCGCCAGCGTGGTTTAGGGGAATGACGTGGGCGCTGCCGCCCGCGAAGACGGAGAAACGATGTTAGAGCTCGACAAGACGCTCGCATCAGTCCTCGCCGATCGCTGCACCGCGAACGCCGCCCGAGTCCGCGAACTCGCCGCGCCCTTGACCAACACTCAGTTTTGGCAAAAGCCTTTCCCTTACGGCAACAGCTTCGGCCACCTGGTGCTGCACCTGACCGGCAACTTGAACTACTACATCGGCGCGCAGATCGCGAGCACCGGCTACGTCCGCGACCGCCCGCGCGAGTTCAACGATCCGAACCCTCCGTCGAAAGACGAGGCTCTCAAACGCTTCGACGATGCCGTAAACGTGGTTCTCAAAACCATCCGCTCACAATCGCCCGAGGATTGGTCGGCAGAGTATTCCGGCGCCGGCACCGATGCCAAAAATCGCCTCGAGATGGTCGTGCAATGCGCCGCCCACATGCAGCACCATATCGGCCAGATGATTTATCTCGCCTATGGGTGGCAACGACAGTCAGACATGAAGTCTACGTAAAGGATGACTGACCTTTGATTTCCTCCGTGTCTCAGTGTCTCCGTGGTGAAATATAGTGTTGAAATAGACTTGTGCCGCAACTCCTGAAACAAACGCTCACCTCCGCAATCGCCCACCTCACCGCGCAACAAGTTCCCTCCCCGCGCCTGAACGCCGAGTTGCTCCTCATGTTCACCCTCAACTGCGACCGCGCCTATCTCCACGCCCATCCCGAGCGCGAACTCACTCACGATGAACAAACCCGCTACGACTCCGCGCTCTCCGAGCGCGCCCGCGGCGTCCCCGCCCAGTACATCACCGGCCATCAGGAATTCTGGGGCATGGACCTCATCGTCAATTCATCCGTCCTTATCCCTCGCCCCGAAACCGAGCACATAATCGAAACCGTCCTGGAACTTTGGACTTCGGACCTCAGACCTCGGACCTCAGACCTCAGACCTCAGACTTCAGAACCCAAAGCCGGCGCGCCGAGGTCCAAGGTCCAAGGTCCGAGGTCTGAGGTCCGCATTGCCGACATCGGCACCGGCTCCGGCGCAATCGCGCTGGCCCTAGCCAAAGAGTTGCCGCAAGCCGAAATCCACGCCACCGATATTTCTCTCGCCGCGCTCGACCTCGCCCGCGCCAACGCCGCCCGCCATCAACTCGAATCGCGCATTCACTTCCACGAAGGCGATCTGCTCGTCGGCTTCGCGCCCGCGACCTACGACTTCATCGTCTCCAACCCGCCCTACGTCGGCGACTCCGAAGAAGATCAAGTCCAACTCGAAGTCCGCAGATTCGAGCCGCGCAATGCCGTCTTCGCCGGCCCCACAGGAACAGAAGTGATCGAACGCCTGATTCCGCAAGCTCACGCAGCGCTCAAGGCCGGAGGCTGGCTCGTCATGGAAATCAGCGGAACGATCTCAGAAAAAGTGAAGACTCTGCTGCAAGATTGGAACGATGTTCAGATCAGACCGGATTTTCAATCGATCCCGCGCGTAGCCCAAGCAAGAAAACCCTGACCTCAGACAACCTGACCTCGGACCTCAGCCGTCAGACCTCAGCCCCGAAGCGTCAACCAAAGCTCCGAAGTCGAGGAATTCTGAAGGAAGTCCGAAGTTCTAACGGCTGAGGTCTAAGGTCTGAGGTCCAAGGTCCGACCTTTAAGCCCGCGCCGGCAAGATCTCTTCCACGTCCACAATGCTCGTAGGATACTTGCCGGTATAGCAAGCCGAGCAATAGGAAGTTTTCTCGCCGTCGCCGCAAGCCTTCTTCAGCCCTTCCAGCGACAGATACGACAGAGAGTCCGCGCCAATATACTCTCGAATTTCGTCGATCGATTTGTTGGCCGCGATCAGTTGCGATTTCGAAGGCGTGTCCACTCCGTAGTAGCACGGAGAAATCGTCGGCGGACACGAAATCCGCATGTGCACTTCTTTCGCCCCCGCGCTGCGGATCATTCGCACGATCTTCCGGCTGGTGGTGCCGCGCACAATCGAATCGTCGATCAGCACCACGCGCCTGCCCTTCAGCAGCGACCGCACCGGATTCAGTTTCAATTTCACTCCAAAGTCGCGCACGCTTTGGCTGGGCTCGATAAATGTCCGCCCCACGTAATGGTTGCGGATCAGGCCAAAACGAAACGGAATGCCGCTCTCCGCCGCATATCCCACCGCCGCGGTCACGCCAGAATCCGGCACCGGCACCACCAGGTCCGCTTCCACCGGCGCTTCCCGCGCCAACTGCCGTCCCATTTCTTCGCGGCTGGTTTGCACCGCGCGGCCAAACACCACGCTATCGGGACGCGAGAAGTACACGTGCTCAAAAATGCAGCTCGAGCGCGGCGCCGGTTCCGCATAAAAAGTCGACGTAATTCCCTCCGGCCCCACCACCACCAGTTCGCCCGGCTCCACGTCGCGCTCGTAGGTCGCACCAATCAAATCGAAGGCGCAGGTCTCTGAAGCGAACACAATCGTGTCGCATTTTTGTCCTTCCGGCGCCCGAATGCGCCCCATGGCCAGCGGCCGGAAGCCGCGCGGATCGCGCGCCGCCATGATCCGGTCCGGACTCATCATCACCAGCGAAAACGCGCCTTCCACCCTCCGCAGTGCGTCTCCAATCGCATATGGCAAAGTGTGTTCCTTCGAAAGCGCAATCAGGTGCACGATCACTTCGGTATCGCTGTTGGTCTGGAAAATCGATCCCTGGCCCTCCAGCTGCGCCCGCACCGTCTGCGCATTCGTCAGGTTGCCATTGTGCGCCACCGCGATCGCGCCTTTATTCGATTGCACCTGGATGGGCTGCGCATTCAGCAGCGCCGAATCCCCCGCCGTCGAGTAGCGCGTGTGCCCAATGGCGAGCGTGCCGGTGATCTTCGCCAGCACTTCCTCGGTAAAGATTTCCGCCACCGGCCCCATCGCTTTATGGCTGCGCAACGTCAGCCCGTCGGATGTGGCGATCCCCGCCGACTCCTGCCCGCGATGCTGGAGAGCGTGCAGTCCGAGATAAGCGAGCTTCTCCGCCTCAGGATGCGCGAAGATCGCCACCACCCCGCACTCGTCGTGAAACTTGTCGAAAGGAAGCATTTAGCAATTAGCCCTTTGGCGCCTGGCCGGGTGCCGGGTGCCCCATTTCTCGCGTTTTTTGCGAGAAGCCCTGCCCTGACCGAAGTCGAAGGGTGGGACTTTTCCTCGCCACATAATCCAGCTCAATCCGCCGCCACCAACTCCGCATCTGTTCGCAAAGCCGATTCCAGCGCCGATTCGTACTCTCGACTCAACTCCGCAACTGCTGCCGACACAACCACTTGCCCGTCGAGCGAAATCTCCAGCCGCTCCGCAATCGTCTCGCCCAGCACATCCGCAGCGATCCCGTATTTCTCCGCCAGCTGTTTGATTCGCGAGACCTTAACCGGGTCGCACGAGAGCAAAATGCGGCTCGCGTCTTCGCCAAACAAGACAAACTCCATGGGAAGTCGGTTCGATGCGAGATTCACGCGCGCACCAACGCCTTTCGCAAACGCTTTTTCCGCCAGCGCCACCGCCACTCCGCCATCGGAACAATCGTGCACAGAATCCACCAAGCCCTGCTGAATCAATTCGATGACGATTTTTTGCAGCGCCGCTTCTTTCTCCAAATCCAGTTCCGGAGGATATCCCCACAGCGCTCCCAGAATTTCTTTCGCGTACTCCGACGAACCGAACTCGCTCTTCACATCGGTGACATCGGCCACTTCACCCGCGCGTAACAGCACAATCGTGCGTCCGGGCGCGGCAAAATTCATCTTCGCGGTCTTGTGTACGTCCTCGAGAATCCCCACAACTCCAAGCACCGGCGTGGGATAGATGCCTTCGCCCAGCGTCTCGTTGTAAAAACTCACGTTGCCGCCGGTGACAGGAATTTCTAATTCTTCGCACGCTTTGGTGATGCCATCGATGGTTTGCGAAAACTGCCACATGATGTGGGGCTTCTCGGGATTGCCGAAGTTGAGGCAATTGGTTGCACCCAGAGGGGTTGCGCCCGAACACGCAACCTTGCGCGCAGCCTCGGCCACGGCATGCATCGCGCCCAGCCGCGGATCGAGATAGCACCAGCGGCTGTTGCCATCGAGCGCCATCGCGAGTCCGCGCTGCGGCGAGTCCGGGTCTGGATTCTTGATGCGAATCACGCCGGCATCGCCCGCGCCCGGCGCTTCCACCGTATTGGTCTGCACCATGTGATCGTATTGCTGCCACACCCAGCGCTTGCCGCAGATGTTCGGGCTGGCGAGAAGCCGCTTCAGATTTTGCGTGAAGTCGCTGATTCCGCCGGGCTTAGTCCCGTTGAAACTGCTCTCGTTGAAGCTGACATGCTGCGGCATCTCGCGCGGCACCGGCGGCTCCCAGCGCGCCAGCGGACGTTTGTACACCGGCGCATCGTCGGTCAACGCTTGATTCGGAATCTCAGCGACAATTGTCCCGTGCTCGAGCACGCGCAACTTGTTGTCGGTGGTGACTTTGCCGATTTCCACGGCATCGAGTCCCCACTTCTCGAAAATGCGGAACACTTCCTCTTCGCGGCCTTTTTGCGCCACCAGCAACATGCGCTCCTGCGATTCGCTCAGCATGATCTCGTAAGGCGTCATGCCGGTTTCGCGTTGCGGCACACGGTCAAGTTCAATCTCGATGCCCACGCCGCCGCGCCCTCCCATCTCGCAGGTGGAACACGTAAGTCCTGCCGCGCCCATATCTTGAATGCCCACCACCGCGCCGGTCTGCATGGCTTCGAGGCAGGCTTCGAGCAGCAACTTCTCGAGAAACGGATCGCCGACCTGCACGTTGGGCCGCTTCGCTTCGGACGCTTCGCTGAATTCTTCGCTGGCCATGGTCGCGCCGTGGATGCCGTCGCGTCCGGTTTTCGCTCCAACATAGATCACCGGATTGCCTTCGCCGGCGGCGCGCGCGTAGAAAATTTCGTCTTTGCGCACCAGTCCCATCGCGAATGCATTCACCAGGGGATTGCCGGAGTAACACGGTTCAAACTTCGTTTCGCCGCCTAAGTTGGGGACGCCAAAGCAGTTGCCGTAGGAAGCGACTCCGCTGACCACGCCTTCGAGGATGGAGTGGTTGCGGTGGATCTCCTTCTGGTCCGTGGAAGGTGCGGCCGAGCTTCGCTCGTCCGAACAGCCGGGGGCCTGCCCTGAGCTTGTCGAAGGGGCGGCTGTTCCCACATGATTCGTGATGGGACCGAAGCGCAGCGAATCCATCACCGCGACCGGGCGTGCGCCCATGGTGAAGATGTCGCGCAGGATTCCACCCACGCCGGTGGTTGCGCCTTGAAAGGGCTCGATGAAGCTGGGATGGTTGTGCGATTCGATTTTGAAGGCGCAGGCCCAGCCGTCGCCGATGTCGATGATGCCGGCGTTTTCTCCCGGCCCTTGCAGCACGCGCTTGCTGCGCGTGGGCAGGCGTTTCAAGTGCACGCGCGACGATTTGTAGGAACAATGCTCGCTCCACATCACGCTGAAGATGCCGAGTTCGGTGAGCGTGGGCTCGCGCCCGCCAAGAAGCTGCTTGATTTTTTCGTATTCTTCGGCAGTGAGCCCATGCTGGCGGAGGGTCTCCGGCGAAATGGCAGAGATCGCGGGCGTGGTCATGGGGAAACTCTATTGTCGCACTTAGCGGGGCACATGGGTAGGACGATTCGTGAGGGTAGCGCCGACCTCTCGGCGGCTCTCGGGATGGCCGGCGGGACGCCAGCGCTACAAAATCGGCGTCCCCGGCAGTGGTGGCCGCGGCGCAAGCGGGCGATTGGACTGTCATGCGACCACCTCGTATTCGCTCTTCACCAGGCCGCTGGGATAGTGCTGCGTTGCGACGTGACGGAGCCGCAGATCGCGCGGCAGGGCGCCGAAGAGAGGAATTCCTTCTCCGATGAGCACCGGGACCCGGGTGATAATGAGACGTTGAACGAGGCCTGCGCGCAGGAACCCTTGAATCGTGACGCCTCCATCGACGTAGAGGTGGTGGGCGCCGCTGGCGGCGAGTTCCGCAACGATCTCGGCCGGAGGCCCGGCCATCTGTTCCACAACACCTCCGCGCACCGCGGACAAGTCGATGGGCCGGCTGCTCAGGACCACTACGCGCTTGTCGCCATAGGGCCAGACCGGAAAAGCTAGAACCGTCTCGAAGGTCTTGCGGCCGATCACCAGTGCATCGACGCCGGCTATGAACTCCTCGTAGCCGTGGGGTTCGCCGCCGCCCGCCGCCAGAAAGTCGAGATCGCCGTTCGCTCGGGCAATGAAGCCATCGACGCTGGCCCCGACAAAGACAGATACCGTCATCTAGTATTCCTCAATCTGAATTCCTCAATCTGGATTCCTCACCTGTGGCCGCCAACAATCCAAGCGGCCATGCGTGGAAGAGTAAAAGCCGGACAGGAGCGGGCGCAAGCCGGGCTGGTTTGGCCAAAGAGCGAGTGTTTTCAATAGCTTATCTGCAAGCTATTGAAAACAAAAGCTAAAGAGCTCGATGGGCGATTCCAGGCCGCGCGATGTTCTTTGTTTTCATCGTGCTACCCGTAACTTGCTGAAAACACGGGATGCACTTTTCGAGTTTTCTCGGCCCTGATGACCGAGCAGAACTACACGCAGGATGCATCTGGAACGCACAGAATCGGCCTGTGAGCGCGTCCGATGATCAGGTGGACAAAGAAGGTCGTCCGCGAGCTCAGACGGGCTCAGATCGCGTCTAAATGCAAAATCCTCGTAAGTGATTGAAAAAATCTGTAAGTCGTTGAAATTATCTGGAAGCTATTGAAAAGAACTATGATGAGCACAGCCTGGTCTCGGCGCGAGACTTAGACACAGAGGGCAGATCTCGACCGGACGGAAGCGGGTCGCCTGTCCCCACACAGGCTGTGTCCAATCGTGAAATCTTTTCCGGTAAGATTCCAGCGAGATCTATACGAAGATGAAATCGATCATTGTAGGCACGGCGGGCCATATCGATCACGGCAAGACAGCGCTGGTGAAGGCGCTGACTGGAATCGACGCCGACCGCCTGGAAGAAGAAAAGCGGCGCGGCATCACCATCGACCTGGGCTTCGCCCACATGGAATTGCCGGGACCCGGCGGCGAGAGGCTGCGGCTCGGCTTCGTGGATGTTCCCGGACACGAGCGCTTCGTGCGCAACATGCTCGCCGGCGTGGGCGGAATCGATCTGGTGCTGCTGGTGATTGCGGCGGACGAGTCGATCAAACCGCAGACGCGGGAACATTTTGACATTCTGCAATTGCTTGGCGTGCGGCGCGGAATCACGGTGCTGACCAAGTCGGATGCGGTGGATGCGGAGACGCTCGACGTGGTGCGGATGGAGGTGGAAGAGTTTCTGCGCGGGACGTTTTTGGAGACCTCGAAATCTTCGATGATTCCCGTGAGTTCGCTGACAGGCGCGGGGTTGGACGAACTGAAGCGGGCAATGATTGCAGCGGCGGCAGAAGCGCAGCCGCGGGATTCGCAAGCCTTGGCGCGGTTGCCGATCGATCGCGTGTTCACCATGAAAGGTTTCGGTACGGTGGTGACCGGGACGCTGATTGCGGGGACGATTCGACGGGAAGAAGAGCTGGAAGTTTTTCCAACCGGGCGCCGGGTACGCGTGCGCGGCCTGCAAGTGCATGGAAGCGTGGCGGATATGGCCGTCGCGGGGCAGCGCACCGCGCTCAACCTTGCGGGGGTGAGCACCGAAGACCTGGCGCGAGGGATGACGCTGGCTCCGCCTGAGACTTTTGCGGCGACGAGGCGGGCCGATGTGTGGCTGCGATTGCTGCCTTCGGCGCCGCGTCCGATGAAAGATCGCGCGCGGGTGCATTTTCATTCGTACACGATGGAAACGGTGGGGGAAATCGTGCTGCACGAGCGGAAGGAAAATGAGTGGAAAGAAAGGGAACTGGATCCCACCCCTTCGGCAAGCTCAGGGCAGGCTCTTGCAAAAAGCGCAAGGGTGGGCCACCCCGGCCCAACGAATGTGGGGCACCCGCAACTTTTTCCCGGCCAGGAGGGGTTTGCGCGGATCAGGCTGGCGGAGGCGGTGCTGCTCTTGCCGGGAGACCGGTTCATCATCCGGCAATTCTCGCCGGTGGTGACGATTGGCGGCGGTGTGGTGCTGGATGCCGCGCCGATTCCGCGTATGGCGGGCGTGGATGATTTTCTGAGAGTTATGACGAGCGGCAATGCAGAAGCAACCTTGATGGCGCGGATCGCGCGGCGCGGCCAAGACGGAATCTCAATCTCGAAGCTGATTGCCGAAACCGGTTGGACCAGGAACGCGATCGAAGCTGGATTGACGCGGGCGGCGAAGGAAGGGCGAGTTGCGCACGCCGGCGAGTTGCTCCTACACTCGCCGGCGGTGGAAGCGTTGCAGCTCCACATCGTCGGCGCGGCGGAAGATTTTCACAAGCACAATCCTCTCGTGGGCGGTATTTCCAGGGAAGAGTTGCGCGAGCAAGTGAGAGCGTCAGCCGAAGTGTTTGAGGCGGCGCTCGGGATGCTGCTGCGCGAAAAGAGGATTGAGGTTGCCGGCGACGTGGTGCGCTTGCCCGGCCGCGGCGTGGTGATGAAAGATGAAGAAGCGGAGTCGAAACAAATCATCGAGCGAGCTTTCGCCAGTGCTGGGCTGAAAGTACCGGCGCTTGGAGAAGTAATGGCTGGGCTGAAGGTCGACAAAGCCCGGGCGCAGAAAATTGTCACGCTGCTGCTGCGCGACAAGATTCTGGTGAAGGTCTCCGATGAACTGGTGTTTCATCGCAGCGCGCTGGAAGAATTGCGGCGGCAGATGGCGGCGTACAAGGCAAAGTCGGCGAAGATTGACGTGGGGAAGTTCAAGGAACTGACGGGAGTGACGCGAAAGTATGCCATTCCGCTGCTGGAATATCTGGATCGTGAACACGTGACAAAACGTTTGGGAGATGAGAGGGCGATTCTTTAGAAGTGGAGAGACCCATGCCGCAGCCATTGATTCTCATCGCGTGGCATGGTCTCGCAGAATTACATGTTGTCGGTGATACGGCTGGGAAGCTACGCGAACTCGGCTGGGTTCGACGTGACGATATCGCTGGTGGGCTACGATGCGCTGATCTCACGGGCGCGAAGCACGCTGGTGGCGGCGTTTCTGGACAATGCGGCGGCCACGCATCTGCTGTTCGTGGATGCCGATATCAGTTTTGAGCCGCAGCAGGTCGAGCGGCTGCTGAAGTTCGATAAAGACTTTACCGGGGCGCTGTATCCGCTCAAGTCGATGGATTGGGATTCTGTGGGGCAACGCTGTGTGGAGCGCGGCGAGAGCGTGCAGCAGGCTGCGCTGTCTTATGTGGGAACGTTTTGCCCCGAGGCGGAGCGAAAACAGGAGGGGGATTTTGTCACGGGAATTTATGCCGGCGGCGGTTTTCAGCTGATCCGGCGCAGCGTGTTGGAGCGAATGATTGCGGCGTATCCGGAAACCCGTTTCAGGCGCGTGCATGGGTTGTCGATGTCGGGCTCGCGGCGCGAAGCGGTGCCGAGCGAAAATCTGTTTGCGCTCTTCGATTGCATCATCGACCCGGAAACTGGCGCGTATCTGAGCGAGGATTTTTCGTTTTGCCGACGCTGGCGCCAAATCGGCGGCGAGATCTGGATTGATGCTGCGAGCAAACTCACCCACTCGGGTCCCTATGAGTTCGTCGGTGACCACGCCTCGCGCTTCTATGGAACGAACGGCCGCGGATCGACGCCAGGGGGACGATAATTTCCCATTTGATATCAGCCGACTTCGGAAGCCAGCGTTAGATTCCTGCCGACCAGCGCCGAGCTAGATTTCTTTCCTCGCTAGATCTTTTCCTCCGGAATCTCAAGTTCCAGGCCGAGCGGATCGGTGAAGCGGTTGGTGAGGTTGGCGAGACCGGCGAGCGGGTGAACATCGACGATCTCGGCATCGGAGAAGTGCCTTTTGAGCGTGGCGAAATCGGTATCGGAAATGTTCTGCGGAGCGCGGGTAAGTTTTTCCACGTAGGCCAGCGTGGCTTTCTCTTGGTCGCTGAAGCGCGAGTAGTCTCCTGCCTTGAGCGCGGCCCAATCTTCGGCCGTGAGGCCAACCCGCCGGGAGGACGCGATGTGGTGTTGCACGCAGTAGTGGCAGCCGTTGATCAGCGAGATGCGAATGTAGATCAGCTCGTAGAGCTTGCGGTCGAGCGAGCGGCCCACGCTCGCGTAGAAGCTAAGGAAATTCTTAAGCAGTTCGGGATGGTGAGCAAGAGCTTTCTGCACGTTGCCGGGCTTGCCACGAAGAACCTTGTCGTAGATTTCCCGCACTTCGGGAGACGCCGCTTCGGGTGCAACCAGTGAAATGCGCGCCATGCAGGCCTCGTGAGATTGAAGTTGACTCCCAGCATAGATGCACGGGCAAAGATTCGGAAGCACTTGAGTCGATTGGTTCAGTTGCCGATGTGTAGTTTCGGAGGCTTGCGTGATGCGAGAGAAGATCTTTGCGCTGGCGATGGCGTGTTCGCTTTTGCAGCTTGCCTGGGCGCAGAACGCCGCCGACCGCGACGCCGGGTCGAAAGTGCTGGCCCTGGAAAGCTTGTGGAACCAGGCGGAAGAGAAAGGGGACATTCGGGCACTGGATCTGATTCTTGACAACTCCATGATTTACGTCGATGAGGACGGATCTCTGCTGACGAAGGCGCAATTTCTGGCTCACGCCAAGAAGTCCGGCGCCAACCTGCAATTGCTGGTCACCCCAACCATGAGCGTGCATGTCTACGGCGGGACGGCGGTGGTGGCGGGGAGTTACCGCGCCAAGGGAGTGCATCAGGGCAAGCTGTACCAGCGGGAGGGGCGATTCATCGATACCTGGGCCTTCAAGAAAGGCGCTTGGGTTTGTGTGGCGGCGCAGGCAACGCCGATTTTGCGTTGAGCGAATGGGAAATTCCGCGGCACTGCCCGGGAAAGGAGCGGCTGATGAGGATCGCATGGTCATGGTCCTGGCTTCTTCTGCTGCTGGTGTGGGGAGCGGGGAATGCGCAAAGCGCCACACAGGAGTACGCACAGCAAGTTAGAATTTTGGCTTTGGAGCACGCCTGGGACCGGGCGGTCCAGGAACAAGACGTGAAAGCCGTCGATCCGCTGATGGCCGAAGAATTGGTCTATGTCGAACACGACGGCGCGGTGATGAACAAAGCGCAGTACCTGGCCCGCGTGGGGGTGCCGGCGCGGAACTTCGAGCACATTGTGAGCGATTCCATGCGGGTGCAGTTTTACGGGCAGAGCGCGGTAGTGGTGGGTGTGTATCGCGAAAAAGGGAGCAGGAACGGCAAGCCATATTCGGATCGCGAGCGTTTCATCGACATCTGGATCAATCGAAACGGGTCCTGGATATGCGTGGCCAGCCAGTCGACGCTCATCCTGCACTGAAGAAAGCGCACTTCCGACCTTGGACCTCATCCGCCAGGTTGTACACTTGAAATTTATTTTTCTGCGATGCTTACGATTCGTTCGACGCGAGCTCCCGATGTTTCCGTGTTGCGGACGATGATCCGCGAGCTGGCAGAATACGAGCACGAACTCGAACTCGTCACCATCAAAGAGACGGATCTGCTAAGAGATGGCTTCGCGGCAAATCCCAAGTTTCGCGCGCTGATTGCCGAGTGGGATGGGCAACCGGCGGGATACGCGTTTTTCTTCAGTTACTATTCGACTTGGGCGGGGCCGGGATTGTATCTGGAGGATTTGTTTGTGCGAGAGCAGTTTCGAAGCAAGGGAATCGGGAAGGCTCTGCTGGCAGCGGTGGCGCGGGTTGCGCGAGACGGGAACTATTGCGCGATTCGGTGGGGAGTGCTCGCCTGGAACAAAAAAGCGATCGAGCTGTACCGGGCGCTGGGAGCGGAGTTTCGCGATGAATGGCGGTCGGTGTTATTGACCGGCGACGCCTTGCGGCGGCTTGCGGAGAGCACACCGTGAAGGCGAAGATTGGGACGGCAAAGACCGGGCCAGCGAAGATCGGAAAGGCCCAAGATCCGGGGCGGGTGCGTTTATTTTCAAGTCAGAAGACCTGGGCGGCATGGCTGGAAAAGAATCATCGCAAATCGGAGGGCTTGTGGTTGCGGCTGGCGAAGAAGGATTCGGGAGTGCAGTCGGTGTCGTACCGCGAGGCGCTGGAGGTTGCCTTGTGCCACGGATGGATCGACGGTCAGAAGAAGGCCGAAAGCGAACGGTCGTGGCTGCAGAGATTTCTTCCGCGAGCTCCGAGAAGTGTGTGGTCGAAAATCAATCGGGAAAAAGCACTCGATCTGATCGCGCGGGGAAAAATGAAGGCCGCGGGGCTGGAAGCGATAGACAGCGCCAAGAAACATGGAAGGTGGGAATCAGCCTATGATTCGCCCAGAGGCGCCGAGGTGCCGGAGGATTTGCAGGCGGCGCTGGACGCGAACGCAAGGGCGCGAGACTTTTTCCAGTCGCTCGATCGAGGAAATCGGTACGCGGTGTTGTTTCGGATTCGGACGGTAAAGAAAGCTGCGACCAGGGCCACGAAGATTCGGCAGTTCGTGGAAATGCTCGAAAGAAATGAAAGGATTCACGAGCCACGCGTAGCACGCCGCTCGTCAAAGTGAGCCGGAAGATGACAATCGTCAAAATTATCGGCGCGGGACTGGCCGGTGCGGAGGCGGCGTGGCAGTGTGCGCGGCGGGGCGTCGACGTGGAATTGTTTGAGATGCGGCCAGTGCGATTGACTGCGGCGCATCAGACGGCCGATTTTGCAGAACTGGTGTGCTCGAATTCTTTGAAATCGGATTCCGAGAACACAGCTCCCTGGCTGCTGAAGGAAGAAATGCGGCGGGCGGGATCGTTGCTGCTGGAGATTGCGCGGGAGTGCGCGGTTCCGGCAGGACATGCGTTGGCGGTGGACCGGGCGGCATTTGCGGCAAAGGTGACGGAAGCGGTGTCGCGCGCGCCGCTGATCAAAGTGCGGCGTGAAGAGATGACTTCGGTTGCGGAGGATGGAGATCACATCACCATCGTGGCTACCGGGCCGCTGACTTCGGAAGCGCTGGCCGGCGAGATTGCGCGACTGAGCGTGGAAGCATCGACCTCAGCGGCTGAAACCACTTTTGAAAATGAGCCGGATATCGCAGCGCTGAAGCGCTGCGTCACCCAAGACCACTCTGCTTCATGCGGAGCCTTGGGCGACAATCTTTCTGAGGGTGTAAACGTTTCGCGGACAGGAGTGTCCGCGCCACACGAGCTTGCTCCACACCAGCCTGCTCCACACCAGCCGCATTTGTACTTCTACGATTCCATCAGCCCGATTGTGGAGGCGGATTCGATCGATATGTCCCGGGTTTACATGGCGGCGCGGTATGACAAAGGGTCGGCGGATTACATTAACTGCCCAATGACGCGCGAGGAATACGATCGCTTTTACGATGCGATTTTGGCAGCGCATTCGGTGGAGGAGCGCGAGTGGGAGAAGCTGAACTATTTCGAGAGTTGCCTGCCGATTGAAGAGATTGCACGGCGCGGAAGAGACACGCTGCGTTTTGGTCCGATGAAGCCGGTGGGGTTGAAGGATCCGCGAACGGGGCGGATGCCGTATGCGGTGGTGCAGTTGCGGCAGGAAAATTTGCGGGCGGATTCGTACAACCTGGTGGGATTTCAAAATCATTTGAAGTTCGGGGAGCAAGCGCGCGTGCTGCGGCTCATTCCGGGGCTCGAGAATGCGCGGTTTCTGCGCTATGGACAGATTCACCGCAACACTTATATCAACTCGCCGGCGCTGCTGCGCGAGACGCTGCAGATGAAAGCGCATCCACGGGTTTTGTTCGCAGGACAGATTTGCGGAGTCGAGGGTTATGTCGAATCGATTGCCACCGGGTTGATAGCGGGGATGAACGCGGCGGCTCTGGTGAGCGGAGACGAACCGGTTCCGCCACCGCGGGCTTCAGCGTTCGGATCGCTGGCTCACTACATCACCCACGCCGACGCGAAGAACTTTCAGCCGGCAAATATTACGTTCGATCTTTTGCCCGCGCTGGAGAAGAAAATTCGCGATCGCAAGGAGCGGCACCGGGTGCAGTGCGGGTTGGCGTTGAAAGAATTTGATGTTTGGTTGCAGGCGACTGGAGACTTGGAGGGCTTGCGTCTGCGCGGATGAAACAGGCTCGCTGCGCTCGGCTGGACAGCCAAGGCGGCCGTCCCCACATGACTGTCCCTACATGGCCGTTTCCACGCGGCCAAATCTTCCTGAACTAAAAGGTCCTCCATTTCGTATCCAATCGCAGAGGCGGGATTGTGTGAAGGCGCTCACCTTCCTTTTCTCGCCCCGTCCAACCGCTATGACTGTGGCAGATCTCTTTCGCGACGTGCTGCGGACTTTGTGGGCGCACAAGCTGCGCGCATTTCTGACCATGTTCGGCATCGCCTGGGGGATCGTTTCGATCGTCCTGATGGTGGCGGCGGGCGAGGGTCTGCGCAAGGGACAGGAATCGCAGGCAAGGAACCTGGGCAAGGACGTGATGATTGTTTTCCATGGGCGCACGAGTTTGCAGGCGGGCGGAACGCAGGCGGGACGGCTGGTGCACTGGGAAGATGCGGATTTGCCGGTGGTACAAGAGGAAACGCCGGACTGCCAGTACGCCATCCCGGAGTTGGAACAGGACACGGTGCGGGCGCACAGCAACTTCAACAATGCCGCGTTCACGGTGACCGGGTCGCATCCGCAGTTTGCCTACATTCGCACTCTGGACGTAGGCCAAGGCCGATTCTACGACTGGGATGACATGCGCGAGGCGAGGCGGGTGGCGTTTCTGGGATCGGACGCGGCCAAACAGCTATTTCCCGGGCGCAATCCGGTGGGCGACAACGTGTATTTGAATGATTTTCCTTACGTCGTCATTGGGGTAATGGCAAAGAAGAAACAGGATTCCAGCTATGACGGTTGGGACGTGAACAAGATTTTCCTTCCGTTTTCCGCGATGCGGCGCGATTTCCCCGACCGGCCGCCGGGCACTGCGACTACGTTCGATCAACTGCTGGTGACGCCGAAGTCAGTGGAGCAGCACGCGGCTTGCAAGCATGAAGTGCGCGTGGCGCTGGCCCGCATGCATCGCTACGACCCGACCGATAAAGAGGCTTGCCCCATCTGGGATACGGTGCAGGAAGCGCAAGCGTTTAAGACGATGACCGATGGCATGAAATATTTCCTGGGTGCGGTGGGAATTGTGACGCTTCTGCTGGGCGGCATCGGCGTGATGAACGTGATGCTGGTGGCGGTGCGCGAACGGACGCGCGAGATTGGTGTGCGCAAGGCGATTGGAGCACCCGCGAAAGTGATTCTGCGGCAGTTCTTTGTGGAGGCGCTGATTATTGCGGGACTCAGCGGAGCTGTGGGTCTGGGAGTGGCGTTCGGTTTTTGCGCGCTGGTGAATCTGCTGCCCATGCCGGATTTTTTTGCCGGGCTGACTCCGGATTGGACTTCGGGGCTGGTGGCAACTGGGCTGCTGGGAGCGATTGCGGTGGCGGCGGCGCTGCTTCCGGCGCGGAGAGCGGCGTCGATCGATCCGATTGAGGCGCTGCGGTATGAGGCCGGAGGGTAGGAACGTCCGTACACAGAATACGAATGCTGATTGAAATCATTCTCGAAGCCTGGATCGCGCTGAAGCGCAACGTTACGCGCAGCTTGCTGACCATGCTCGGCGTGGTGTGGGGCATTGCTACCGTCACTCTGCTGATTGCATATGGCAACAGCTTCCGCAGTGTTTTGGTGCACGGATTTGATGCCTTCGGCAAAAGCGTGGTGATCTGCTGGCCGGCCCAGACGAGCGAGCAGCCGGGCGGCCAGCGTGCGGGCAAGAAAGTTGTGATCGAACAGGCCGACATCGACATGGTGAAGGCCACGGCGCCATTGGTGAAACATGTCTGCCGCGAAACCGTGAACCGGCCGGGCATTGCCTATGGCGACCGCATGGTTGGAACAGCGCCGGTGCGCGGAGTTTGCCCCGAGTACGGAGAGATGCGTAACGAGGTGCCGTCGGAGGGCCGCTGGATCGATGCGGGCGACGAACTGGAGCGGCGGCGCGTGATCTTCCTGGGCGGACGGCTGAAAGAGGAACTGTTCAGCGGCCGGCCCGCCGTGGGCGAGACGGTGACGGTGAGCGGCGTGCGCTTCACCGTGATCGGCGTGATGGCGCGCAAGATTCAACTCAGCAACTATTTCTCGAGCGACGATGAGTCGTCGTGGATCCCTTACTCGACGGCCGGCGATTTGTGGAATACCCGCTACGCGGCAGTGATGCTGTTCGAGCCCATCGCGCCGCAGTTCGAGAAAAAAGCGATGGCGCAGGTGCTGGCGGCGGTGGCCACCCGGCAGAATTTTTCGCCGACCGATCCCAAGGCTTTCCAGATGTTCGGGCGCGACGAATTCCGTCCCGTGATCGATGCGCTCACCATTGGGCTGCAAGTGCTGCTGGCGTTTATTGGAACTTTGACTCTCGGCATTGGCGGCGTGGGCGTGATGAATATTATGCTGGTCTCGGTCGACGAACGCATTCGCGAGATCGGGCTCCGGCGGGCGCTCGGAGCGCGCAAGCGCCACATCAAGCTGCAGTTCCTGGCGGAAACTCTGCTGATCATGCTGCTGGGCGGCGCAATCGGCGTGCTGCTCTCGTACGTAATCGCCTGGAGCGTGGGGACGTTGCCTATGATGGGTCCGCTGTTTGAAAACGATTCCGGCCAGGGCGATATTCACCTGCGCATTTCGATGATGACGGTTTTGCTCTCCACGGCGGTGCTGCTGGTGGTGGGCGCAATCAGCGGACTGGTGCCTGCCATGCGAGCCTCAAAGCTGGATCCGGTGGAAGCGCTGCGGTACGAGTGAGGAAAGGTTGGGGATCAGCGTGCCGGATGAATGATGCGCAACTTCTGAGTCTCGATTCTTCTCGCTTTTCGAATTGATTTGATCCGCGAAGCATTTCGCAGTACCTTGCTGCTGAGTCATTCGCAGCCCGAGGTGCGCTTTGCCAATCTCCGCCGTGGACACCATCTCGCTTGCCGTTCAGCACACCAAGCAACAACTCTTCCAGCCTTTCCGGGTCGGGCAATGGACCAGGCTCGCAGTGGTCGGATTGCTTGCCGGTGAACTCGGTTCCAGCGGGGGCTGCAATGGGTCTAATTTCAACTTCCCGCATCAGCCCATATCACGCCATTTTCTCGATCCGGGATTCGGAGCGATCGACCCCGCGCTGTTAGGTGGCCTGATCTTGGTACTGGTCGTGGCCGGCCTGGTATTGGGGATCATCCTGTTGTACATCAGCAGCGTAATGCGTTTCGTTCTGTTCGACAGCGTCCTGGCGAAAGAGTGCCACATCCGCCAAGGCTGGAGCGCCCGGCAAGGACCGGGATGGCGATTTTTCTTGTGGAAGCTGCTTTATCTGCTCATCACTGTCACGGGCGTTATTGTGCTCGTAGGAATTCCGGCGGGCTTCGCATTTGCGGTGGGATGGCTCCAGGAACCGAAGGAGCACGTGTTGGCGCTGGTGCTGGCCGGAACCGCTGTCCTTCTTTTACTGATAATTTTTGTGATAACCACGGCAGTGATCTTTGTGCTGACTAAAGATTTCGTGGTGCCGCAAATGGCGCTGGAGAACATTGGAGCCATCGAGGCCTGGGGGCGGCTGTGGCCGATGATCAAGGCCGAAAAAGGCGGATACGCCGCGTACATCGGCATGAAGATCGTGATGGCCATCGGCGCCGCGATCATCGTCGGAGTCGCGGCGCTGATTTTGGGCTTGATCATTGCGATACCGACGGTAGGATTGAGCATTGTTGCGATCCTGACGGGGAAGACCGCCGGACTGACCTGGAATGTTTACACGATTACGGTGGCTGTGGTAGTGGGCATCATCCTGCTGGCAATGTTTCTATGTCTGATCGCGCTGATTTCGGTGCCGGTCATCGTATTCTTTCCCGCGTATTCGATTTATTTTTTCGCCGCACGCTATCCCGCGCTGAATGCAGTGCTCTATCCGCCGGCGGCGCCGGCACTGCAACCCCTGGCCGCACCGCCCGCTCCGCCCGAACAACCACCGCCAATGACGGCTCCTCCTCAGCCTGCCGGATGAATCGGTAAGCATCAACCCGGGAACTCTCGCGCCGGGCGAGGTGTCTGATGTTGCAGACACGCGCGTGCCCGAGAGGAGCAAGTTTCCATGAGTTTCTCAATGGCAGGCGGTGGTCCGTCTCGTCCGCAGATTAACGTCACGCCGCTGATTGACGTGTTGCTGACGCTGATTGTGGTGTTCATGCTGGTGGTGGCGAGCGAACAGGAAAAAGGTGAGCAGGCGCAGATTCCGCAACCGAATCAGAAGGAAACAGCGCAGGTGCAGGAGTCGCGCACGATCGTGATCCAGGTAGTGTGGACCACCAAGGATCAACCACCAACGGTGAAGATCAACCAAGACAATGTGAAGTGGCAAGATCTGGAGACGCGCCTCGCGAAGATCTATTTGAAGCGCGCGGAGAAAGTGGTGTTCGTGCGCGGCGATGCCGATGTCGATTTCCAGTACGTCGCCGACGTGATTGATGTGGCGCATCACGCGGGCGTGCAGAGAGTGGGATTGCTGACGAAGGATCGGGAGTTGGCGGGGGAATAGGATCTCAATTCCTCGCCCTGTTCTTAATCCAAATCGGCGTACCCATGAAACCGAAGGCTTCGCGGATCTGGTTCTCCAGAAAGCGCTGGTAGGAAAAGTGCAGCTTCACAGCGCGGTTGGTGAACAGAACAAACGTTGGCGGAGCGACCGAGGCCTGCGTCATGTAGAGAATTTTCACGCGCGAACGCACCGGGACGGAGGCGCGCTCGAAATCCACGGTTTCGAGGAAGCGGTTCATCTGCGAAGTGGTCACGCGCTTGCGCCGCTCGGTGGCGACTTCTTCGAGCAGTGGGAAGATTTTCTCCGTGCCTTTGCCGGTATGCGCGGAGATGAAAACGATGGGTGCGTAATTAAGAAACTTGAGATCGTAGCGCAGGCGCTCTTCATAGGCATCGCGATCGCCGGGGCGCTTGCTCTCGCGCATGCGCATGGCCTTCGACGGCCTGCCCGGCTTTAGCGCGCCGCTGGTGACCAGATCCCACTTGTTAACCACGATAATCATCGAGCGTCCGCTCTCATGCGCGTAGCCGGCGATGGCGGCATCGAGCTGGCTGACGCCTTCAGTGGCGTCGATGACCAGGAGCGCAATGTCGGCAGCTTCCAGATGTTTGCGCGCCATGACGACGGAAAGTTTTTCCGCCATCAGGTGCGTCTTGCCTTTACGGCGAATGCCGGCGGTGTCGATGAAGCGGAAGCGGCGTCCGTGCCACTCGAAGATTTCGTCAACCGCATCGCGCGTGGTGCCTGGGATGGGCGATACAATGGCGCGGTCGGAAGCGGTGAGCGCATTCAGCAGCGTTGACTTGCCCACGTTGGGATGGCCGATGATCGCGACTCTGGTTTCGTGAGCTGCTTCGGTTTCGACCGCGGTTCCGTCCGCGGGCTGAACATCTTCGCCATGTTCCAGTTGCCCAGTGTTCTCTGTGTTCTCTGTGTCCTCTGTGGTGATCTCTTTCGCGGGCGGCAAAACTTCTAATATCGCATCCAGCAGATCATCAACGCCGCGACCGTGTTCCGCAGAAATGGGAAACATCTGCTTGATTCCCAAACGATGGAATTCGTCCACGATAGTCGATTGTTTTTCGCTGTCGGCCTTGTTGACGGCGAGAAAAAGCGGGCGTCCGGTGCGGCGCAGCAGGCGGACGAGTTCAAAATCAGGCGCGGCAAGCTCGGCGCGGCCATCGACCACCATAACGATCGCCGCAGCTTCGTCGAGCGCGACTCGTGCCTGGCGAAAGATTTCCGAAGGGATGAAGTCCTTGTCTTCGGGGATGATGCCGCCGGTGTCGATGATGCGCATCTGCCGGCCGCGCCACTCGGCGTCTCCATAGAGGCGGTCACGCGTGATGCCGGGCTCATCGCCGACGATGGCGCGGCGCGACCCCACGATACGGTTGAACAGAGTGGACTTGCCTACGTTGGGCCGGCCCACGATGGCGAGCGTGGGGACACCCGCTGCGGTGGTGGCGAGAGTGCTGGTCGAGTTGTAAGTGGGCTGGGTCAAAATGAATGGCAACTGCCTACTGATACCCGGCAAGTGTTTATTATAGAGACTCCCGTGGCTTTGAGTTCTCAGCCCGCGCCTTCGGCTACGCCTGCGCGCTCCGCGCCCATGGGCAAGGACGCATCTCTCTACCAGTTTTTTGCGCCCGGCGGCGTGCTCTCGCGCACGCACCCAGCCTATGAGTTTCGCCGCGGACAATTGCAAATGGCACAGGCCGTGGAGCAGGCGCTGGAAGAAAAGCGTCACCTCATTGTGGAAGCGGGCACGGGCACGGGCAAGACGCTGGCGTACCTGATGCCCGCGATTCGCTCAGGCAAGCGCGTCATAATTTCGACGGGCACGAAAAATCTGCAGGAACAGCTTTTCTACAAAGATATTCCGTTCCTGGAGCACGCGCTCTTCGGCGTTCTAGCGGCTGACGGCGAGAGTTCGCGCGGCAAGCTTTCCGTTTGCTACATGAAGGGCCGCAACAATTATTTGTGCCGCAAGAAACTCTATGACCTCACAGATCAGCCGGTGCTGAGCGGACTCGACGAGATCGAGCAATATCGTGCGATCGCGGCGTGGGAGAAAACGACGCAGACCGGCGATCGCGCCGAACTCGCCGAACTGCCCGAGGCCAGCCTGCTCTGGCACAAGCTCGACGCGCGCTCCGAGGCCTGCATCGGGCAGAAGTGCAGCCAGTGGGAGCGCTGCTTCATCACCGAAATGCACCGCCGCGCCGTCGAGAGCGACATTATTATCGTGAACCATCACTTGTTCTTTGCCGATCTCGCCATCAAGCTGCAAGCGGAGGGCGCGCCGGACGCGGGCATTCTGCCCGAAGCGGCGGCGGTGATCTTCGACGAAGCCCACGAACTCGAAGACGTTGCGGGAAATTATTTCGGAATCTCGGTGAGCAATCTGCGCGTGGAGGATTTGGCGCGCGACGTCGAGTCGTCGCTGCAGCACAACCGTATGATGTCGGCTTCGCTTTCGGGAGCGATCGGGAGTCTGCGCGAGCGCTCGCAGTTTTTCTTTTCGTTGTTGCCGCCGGGAGATGGGCGGTTTGCTTTCGAGACTCGGCGTGAGTTTCTCGAAGAAAACGGCGATGAGTTTCTCGCGCTGAACCAGTCCCTGACGCGTCTGGCCGGCGAACTCGAAGGCCTGCCGCAGAAGCCGGAAGAAGTTTTCAACTTCGTCCGCCGCGCGCAGGAAATTCAGGTGCAACTGAAGTTCGCGATGGAATCGGAGGATAGGAACACCGTGTTCTGGATCGAGCGGCGAGGCGGGCGCGGAAGAACGAATTCACCAAAGAGACACCCTTCCACTTCACTCAGGGCAGGCTCCGACACGGAGAAAAACAGGGAAACTTCTCAAAGCTCCCGCAGCGAGGGCGGCCGGCAGAACGTCTTTCTGCAGGCCACGCCGATTGACGTTGGTCCCATCCTGCGCGAATGCCTATGGTCGAAACTTGAATGCGCCGTGCTGACTTCCGCCACTCTCGCCGTCGGCGGAGGATTCGACTACATCCGGCAGCGGCTGGGCGTGGAACATGCGCGCGAGTCGGTGCTGCCTTCGCACTTCGATTACGAGAGCCAGGCGCTGTTTTATGTGCCGCCCGATCTGCCCGATCCGCGGACGCCACAATTCACCGTACAAGCCGCGGAGCGCATTCGCAAGCTGCTGGAAATTACGCGCGGGCGCGCCTTCGTGCTCTTCACCAGCTACGCGCAGATGAACGAGGTCTATCAGCGTCTACTGGGCGTGCTGGAGTTCCCTATACTGCGGCAGGGAGATGCGCCGAAATCCGCGCTGCTCGAGGAGTTCCGGATGACACCGAACGCGGTGCTGTTTGCAACTTCGTCGTTCTGGCAGGGCGTGGACGTGCAGGGCGAGCAACTCAGTTGCGTGATCATCGACCGCCTGCCATTTGCGGTGCCCAGCGATCCTGTGGTCGCGGCGCGAGTGAAGGCCATCGACGCCGACGGGGGCAACGCGTTCTTTCAGTATCAAGTGCCCGCCGCGGTGATCACGCTGAAACAGGGCTTCGGACGCCTCATCCGCTCGCTGCACGACCGCGGACTTCTCTGCCTGCTCGACAACCGCATCCTCAAAAAGCAATACGGTCGCGTCTTCGTCGAGAGCCTGCCGAACTACAAGAAGACGACCGAGATGCGGGTAGTGGAACAGTTTTTCGGGACGGGCGACTGAAAAGTCCACAGGTCGCGTTTAGCCCAAGCACCCACCGCAAGAATCAAAGGGTTCGTCTCACTTCTGTTCCTCCGCCGATCCCGGACTCGGCACCACCCCCACCACAATCCCCGAAGCCTCTCCTTTCGTGTGATACACACGCTCGGCGGCTTTCACGAAGTCCGAGGGCTTGGCGTCAGGGATGTTCACGAAAGTTTGCGGATTGCGGTCGGTGAGCGGGAACCATGAACTCTGCACCTGCACCATGATGCGATGGCCGCGGCGGAAGGTGTGGTTCACGTCCTGGATGGTGAAGTTGATTTCCTCGACTTTGCCGGGAATGAACGGCTCGGGTTTCTCAAAGCTATGGCGGAACTTTCCGCGAAACGGCTCGCCGCGCACCAGTTGCTGATATCCAGCCATGGTGAACGGAGGCGGAGGCACATCGGTTCTCGGTTTTGACGCGTCTTCCGGCTTGGTCTTGTCCAGCTTGCTGTCCGGGTAGTCGGGCGGATACACGTCAATCAGCTTCACATCAAAATCGGAATCGGTACCGCTGGTCGAAACAAAAAGCCGCGGCGAAATCGGCCCGGCAATGGTCACGTCTTGCTGCAGAACTGGCGTTGCATACGTCAGAACATCGGTTCGGCTCGAGGCGAAGCGTTGGTCCGAATCCATGTATTCTTGCGGCACATTCTGTGAAACGTAATTCACGAAAGGCACGGGCTTGGCCGGATCGCTCGCGTATTCGTCGAAGGCCGGCGACTCCGCCGCCGGCGCTTCAAACGAAAGGTCCCCATTCGCGTGGAAATACAGCGTCTTGGGCTCGGCGTTTTTCGGAGGCCAGGCCGAATAGCGTCTCCACACGTTCGTGCCCGTCTCGAAGACGTAAGCTTTCGGCAATTTCCCATCTCCGTTAGCTTTAAGATACTGCTCGAAAAAAGGGAAGAGAATATTCCTTCTGTAATACTCGCCCGTATTCGCGGCAAACTCCACGCGTCCCAGGTGATCGCCATCGTAGCGCGCCCAGCCGCCGTGCACCCACGGTCCCACCACCAGCGCGTTAAAGATTGAGGGATTGTTCTGGTCAATCGCATGAAACGTGCTGAACGGTCCCTGCAAGTCTTCCGCGTCAAACCACCCGCCCACCGTGAGCACAGCGCAGTGGATGTTCTTCATGTGCGGCGCCAGATTGCGAGCCTTCCAATAATCGTCGTAAGTGTCGTGGTGAAGCTGGTCATCAAACAGTGCGCTCTTTCCCTGAAGATATTTTGACAAACTCCCGATTGGTCCGGCGTTCAGGTAGAACTCGTAACCGTCTTTGGTGCCGTAATCGAAGGGCACGGGAGTCTTTGCCGGGAGCTGGGGATTCTCCTGCGGCTTGAAGGAACTGTAGAAACCGAAATTAGCCGCCAGCATAAATGCTCCGCCATGGTAAGCGTCGTCGCCCATAAAAAGATTGGTCATGGGCGCCTGCGGAGAAGCCGCTTTCAGCGCGGGATGCGAGTCGATGATGCTCGCCGAAGTAAAAAATCCGGGATAGGAAATGCCCCAGATTCCCGCGTTTCCGTTGTTGTTGGGCACGTTTTTCAGCAGCCAATCGATGGTGTCGTAGAGATCGCTGGCGTCGTCCACATCCTTGTTGGATTTCTTGTCATCGATGTGCGGACGCATCTCGACGAACGTGCCCTCCGACATGTAGCGCCCGCGCACGTCCTGCAAAACGAAGATGTATCCCGCCTTGTCGAAATCGGGCGAGGGGCCGAGTTGCGAGCGATACTGATCCACACCATATGGCCCTACGCTGTAGGGAGTGCGGTTGATGAGAAACGGGTAGGTGCGGGTGCTGTCTTTCGGTACATACACCGAAGTGAACAGGTGCACGCCGTCGCGCATGGGGATTCTGAATTCATATTTCGTGTAATGTTCTTTGACGTCATACTCCGGGACCTCCGGCTTGTTTTGAGCCGGCAGACTGGCCGCCCAGGCAAGAATCCAGGCGAGAGTAACGATGAAAGCAACCAAACCGGCGAGATTAGGACGACGCATAACAAGCTCCTTCGGGGTAAAAACTGAATCGATAAAGACCGATTAGGCAAGCTACATTCGCCGAGGGGGGCTGGTCAAGCCAGATTGCCGACGCATCGCGGTACAATAGTAGTTTCGCCACAAGCCGCAGCCCGGCCTCTATTCACGCGGGCTGTCGAGGAATCATGTACGAAGTCACCGTTGAAGATACCTTTGCCGCAGGCCACTACCTGCGCAACTACAAGGGCAAGTGCGAGAATCCGCACGGGCACAACTATAAGATCCGCGTGACATTGGCCGGCGCCGAACTGGACAAAGCTGGGTTACTGCTCGATTTCAAAGACCTGCGCGAAGTGATGAAGCACATCATTGACCGGCTCGACCACCAGATGATCAACGAAATCGAACCGTTCACCGAGATCAACCCGTCGGCCGAGAATCTGGCCAAGTACTTTTATGACGAGTCCAACACGCGCCTGCAACACGTGACCAGCGGGCGCGTGCGAGTGAAGGACGTCACCGTGTTCGAGACCGACACCACCACGGCCAAGTACAGCGCGTAACAACAGTGGCCAGTGTGGTCAGTGGCCAGTGATCGGCGGCCAGCCCTAAAGTGGCTGACCTAGAAGTCGCCGAATTCTAACGGCCGCCAGGTGTCGGTCACGCAATCTGATTTCTAGAACCGGCCACGGACTACTGGCAACTGCTTTTCATGCAGATCAACGAAATCTACAAATCGCTGCAGGGCGAATCGACGTACACGGGTCTGCCGTGTGTCTTCGTGCGGCTCACGGGTTGCAATCTGCGCTGCTCCTGGTGCGACAGCGAATATACTTTCTCCGGCGGAAGCAAGATGACGGCGGAGGACGTATGGCAAGAAGTGCAGCGCCTCAGCCCGGACGGCGGCTTGGTCGAGATCACCGGCGGTGAGCCCATGCTGCAGGAGCGTGAAGTGGTGCCGCTGATGCAGCGCCTGCTCGACGCGAGCTATAAAGTCTTGCTCGAAAGCAGCGGCGAGCGGCTACTGGCACGGGTTCCCGCGGGCATTATCAAAATCGTAGACGTGAAGTGCCCGCACTCCGGCGAACCGGATACCTTTCGCGCGGAGAATCTTGCAGCGCTCACGCCGCGCGACGAAGTGAAGTTCGTCCTCAGCAATCGCAACGACTACGAGTTCGCGCGCGACTTCACCCAGCGTCACCGGCTCGACCAAAGAGTGAATGCCGTTCTGTTCTCGCCCGCCTTTCGCAAGGATGCTACCGGCGCCCGCGACAGCTCCCATTGCCTGCTCGATCCGCGAGAGCTGGCTGAATGGATGATCGCCGACAACGTCCCCGCCCGGCTCGGCCTGCAATTGCACAAGTTCATTTGGGACCCCGCGGTGAAAGGTGTCTAAGCATTATTGATGGTCGGGGATATTCGATTTTTCGACACGGGCCGAACCTGAGGAACGCTGTTGAAATCTGGAGGTTTGCCATGGATGTCCACTACAGCGCTGAGAAAGACGACCTCTATTATCCCGCAAAGCATGCGGTGTTCTTCCCCAATGGCCGGCCGCAATCGGATGCGGCGCTCTGCGTGGAGATGGCGAGGCTCGCTTACTGCCGCCAAGACATCGGCTTCGCCTTTGACCAGGACAGGATTCGGAAAGTCCTGGGAGGCATCAGATTTACGGACTGCAAGTTCTTCGAGAGCGTGAAGCATCCGAATGGTGGCGGCTCCCACGGATTTCTGGCGCTCGACGAGGACGCGAAGTTGGCGGTTCTGGCGTTTCGCGGCACCGACAAGGACGACCCGAGCGATCTAGGCGATGACCTTAATGCCTGGCCGGAGAAGTGGCAGGCCGGCGGGAATGTGCACACGGGTTTCGCCGGGGCGCTACTTGAGATCTGGGACCAGGCTGACACGAACCTGGGACCGGTTGGCGGCTACAAGCTGCTGGTCACAGGGCACAGCCTGGGGGCGGCCATGGCGACGCTCGCGGCCAGCCTGAGGCCGCCCGCGGCGCTTTATACATTTGGCTGTCCCCGGGTAGGCGATAAGGACTTCGTCGCTGTCCTGCAGAAAAAGCAAGTGGAAAGCCAGCGCTACGTCGACTGCTGCGATCTGGTGGCCAGGATCCCGCCGGAGAACGTACTCGGATACGTGCATTTTGGGGACCCGCACTACATCCGCTGTGATCGGTCCGTGCAGCAGCTGCCCGAAGGCGATCCCTCCATCGGGAAGGATCAGATCAAAGCCGAGGTAGAGTATCTCGAGCGGTATGCGTGGAGGATCGGCGACGTCGCGGTGCGCGCTTTGGCCGATCACGCTCCCGTCAACTACGTTTGGCCGGTGACGGCGGCCTGCCCCTAAAATTGATGCGGCGTTCACCGCGTAATCGGGTACCGACAGAGAACGGAATGTTTGGCTTGATCGGTGACCACAGAAAACCAGCCGTCGTCCTGCTCAGCGGAGGCATGGATTCCTGCGTCTGCGCGGCCCTGGCTGCCCGTGAGTTCGATGCTGCCGCAGCACTGCATATCGGTTACGGCCAGCGCACCGAAGAGCGCGAGCGCGAGTCCTTCCTCGCCATCTGCGAACGCCTCAATATCCGCGACCGGCTGCTGGTGCGCAACGAAGCTCTGCGCGCCATCGGCGGTTCCGCGCTCACCGACCAAAACATTGCCGTGCCCGAATCGCACGCTCTCGGCCACGATATCCCGGTTACCTATGTTCCCTTCCGCAACGCTCATTTTCTCTCGGTCGCGGTGAGCTGGGCCGAAGTGCTGGGAGCGGAGAAAATCTTCATTGGCGCCGTCGAACAGGATAGTTCCGGCTATCCCGACTGCCGTCCGGCGTATTATGAAGCGTTCAACCAGGTAATCCGGCAGGGGACGAAAGAAGGCAAGATCGAAATCGTCACCCCGCTCATTGCCATGCGCAAATCCCAGATTGTCAGCCTTGGCCTTGAATTGAATGCGCCCTTCGATTTAACTTGGTCATGCTACAGTCGCCAGGATCGCGCCTGCGGTGTCTGCGACAGCTGCGTGCTCCGCTTGCGGGCATTCGCGGCGGCGGGCGTGAAAGATCCTCTGCCGTATGCGGAGGCGGTTTAGAGCAGATCGAAGGGTTGAGGTGGATTGCGGCAAGAAACCCTGCCGCGGTTCAGGAGTTTCCGGTTTGTATCCGCCGTCAAGAGTACGGTCAAAAAATCGATTCCGGCCGGGAGGCCAAAATGAAAAAACATTTCGCCGTTCTTGTGCTTGTGCTCCTGACTCTTGGACTGTGTGTTCCTCCGGTCTTCGCTCAGGCTACTGGAAGCGTCAAGGGCACCTGCCTGGACGCTCAGGGCAATCCCGTCGCCGACGGAATCGTGGTCTGGGCCAACCAGGATAACGGGCAGAAGTACACGCTCAAAACCAACAAGAAAGGAGAATATTTTTCCCTGGGCATTGCGCCCGGCAAATACAACATCGCGCTCTATAAGGACGCCGACGCGGTCAAAGCGAATAAAGAGTTGTTTCACGTCAACGGTTTTCAGGTGCATTTGGATGAGAACGTCGTGGATGTCAATCTGAAACAGGAGCAGGAGAAAACCGCCAGGGGCGAGGGTTTAACCCCCGAACAGCTCAAGGCTCAGCAGGAAGCGAAGGAGAAGCAGGGCAAGGAAGTGAACGTCGTCAAGACTCTGAATGAAAAACTGTCTGCGGCCAAGGCTGCCTCCGATGCCGGCGACTACGAGACCGCCATTTCCAACCTCAACGAAGCCAACCAGCTCGATGCCAACCGCGACCTCATCTGGTTCAAGCTGGGCGATGCTTACCGCATGTCCGCCACCAAGCAGACTGATCCCGCGGAGAAACAGAAACGCCTTGACTCCGCCGTGGAGGCTTATCAAAAAGCCCTTCAGTTGAAGCAGGCCGTCACCAATGACAAAGATCCCAACGCCGCGGCGAGTCTGGCCGCCTACTACAACAATCTGGCCGAGGCTTATGCCAAAGCCGGCAAAACCGACGACGCCATCAAAACCTATGCCCAGGCAGCCCAGACCGATCCCGCTCACGCCGGGCAGTTCTACTTCAATACCGGAGCCGTTCTCACCAATGCCGGCAAGGTAGATGATGCGATCGCAGCGTTTGACAAGGTGATAGCGGCCGATCCCAACCGCGCCGACGCCTATTATTGGAAGGGCGTCAATCTGATCGGCAAGGAAACCATGGACAAGAACAACAAAGTAATCGCTGCCCCCGGCACCGCGGAAGCTTTCCAAAAGTATCTCGAACTTCAGCCCACCGGAACTTATGCCGACGCCGCCAAGCAAATGCTCGCCACTATCGGAGCGTCCATCGAGGCCAACTACGGCAAGAAGAAAAAATAACCCAATCGTCGCATCCGCGCATTCATGAGGGGTGGCGCTGTCGCCGCCCCTAATTTATCGGTCTCCCGGTTACCAAGGGATGTGTACTTACTTGTCCTTACGCTTCCTTCGCAGCCGCGGTAGAGTTTAATTAGCCAGAGGTTTAACTGCCAGGTTCCGGCGACTCGGCCTGGTTTCCCGTTCTGTGGTGCGTGCAAATCATGATCTTGCAAATTCTGGTTTGCAAATTCCTTGGTCCTGAGGACGGAATGGCCGCACCGCGCATCGCTCCAATTTCAATTTCTCTCGAAGATTATTCCGCTACCGGCAAAGTGGCCACGCCCGCTCTGCTGGGCGCAATGCTGCTCGCGTCCGACAAAGTCAGCGACCTCATCTTTTCTCCCGGACGTCCTCCGCAAGTGCAGGTCTATGGCCAGCTCATCCCGGTGCAGGCTTCCGGACTCGCCACGCTCACTTCCGATGACACCCGCCGCCTCGCCGTCGATCTGATCGGAGATAACCAGCAGGCCATCACCGCGCTGCGCGAGCACGGCTCCTGCGACATTTCTTTTGGCCTTCCCGGCGTGGCCCGCTTTCGCATCAATATTTTTATTCAGCGCGGCAGTTGCGCCGTGGTCATGCGCGTGATTCCCACCGGCATTCCCGAGTTCGCCTCGCTTCGCCTGCCTGCGCAACTGGCCGAGGTAGCCAGGCTACGCGATGGCATCGTCCTCGTCACCGGACCGTCCGGCTCAGGCAAGTCCTCCACCCTGGCCGTACTCCTGGACTGCATCAACCGCGAGAAGTGCTATCACATCGTCACCATCGAAGATCCCATCGAGTTCCTGCACACTCATAAATGTTCCACCGTTCATCAGCGCGAGTTGCACAGCGACACCCCCAGTTTCGTTCATGCTTTGCGCTCCGCCCTTCGCCAGGCTCCGAAAGTGATTATGGTCGGTGAAATGCGCGACCGCGAAACCATCGAGATCGTGCTCGAAGCCGCCGAAACCGGACACCTGGTTCTCTCCAGCCTCAACACCATGGACGCGTTCAAAACCGTGGAGCGCATCGTCACCTCGTTCACCCCCGCCGAACAACAGTCGGTGCGCGAGCGCTTCGCTAAATCTTTCCGCTATATTATTTGCCAGCGCCTTATACCCAAATCCGACCGCACCGGCCGCGTCCCTGCCATCGAGATTCTCAAGACCAACGCCCGCACCCGGGAGTGCATCGAGAAAGGCGAGATCGCCGGCAAGACTCTGCTCGACGCCGTGAAGGCCGGCTCAGCCGAGGGCATGCAACACTTCGATGGCGAGATCGCCCAACTCGTGCGCGACCGCGTCATCGATCTTGAAACCGGCCTCTCCTTCGCCACCAACCCCACCGTACTCGGCCAGGAAATCGCCAGATCGCAAGTGTAGAAAGGAATCGTGTGGGGCGGACACTCCCTTCCGCTTCGCTCAGGGCAGGCTCTGTCCGCCGCCTTTGACTTTGATTTTGATCCTGGCACTACTCTGATTCCGTGATCTAAGCCCCTACCAAACCCGGCAGGCATTCGCCGGCATCATGGGCTGCCCCGTCTTGCAGCCGAAAGCCTGGCCGAATTCCGGAATGTTTTGCACCACGCCATTCACGCGGAACTTTCTCGGCGAATGCGGATCGGTCTGCACCTGCAAGCGCAGTTGTTCCGGCCGCGTCTCGCCGCACCAGCTTTGTCCGTGTCCCAAAAAGAACTGCTGCAGCGGCGTGTAGCCATCCTGTTTGGCGTTCAGGTCGATGCTCTTGCGTTTGGCGTCGGCCAGAAATGCGATATAGGCCAGCCTCAGGCCGCCGTTGTCGGCGGTGTTTTCCCCCAGCGTGAGCTTGCCATTGATCTTAACGTCGTCTACGGCAACGAAATTTCCATACTCCCTCACTTCGCAATCGGCTTTTTCTTCGAACTTCTTCGCGTCCTCCGGCGTCCACCACTCATCCAGGTTCCCGTTGCCATCGAACTGGCGCCCTTGGTCGTCGAAGCCGTGCGTCAGTTCATGCCCCACCACCCCCCCGATGTGGCCGTAGTTCTCGGCGTCGGTGGCGTTCTTGTCGTAAAGCGGAGGTTGCAGAATGCCGGCGGGAAAGTTGATATCGTTCATGCTGGGATTGTAGTAGGCGTCCACCGTCGGAGGCGTCATGCCCCACTCGCCGCGATCCACGGGCTTGCCAATCTTGGCAAGCTGCCGCTGGTTTTCAAATTCCGCCGACCGTTCCGCATTGCCGAAAGCGTCGCCGCGCACAATGGTGAGCCGCGAATAGTCGCGCCAGTGGTCGGGATATCCGATCTTATTGGCGACCGCGTGCAGTTTCTGGCGGGCCCGCGTCTTGGTCTCCGGGCTCATCCAATCGATCGTGTCCAGATCCTGCTCCATCGCCGACTCGATGTCGCGGACCATCTGCACCGTAGCCTCCTTGCTGGAAGCGGGAAATTCCTGCGCGACATAGACCTGCCCGAGCGCTTCGCCCACCGCTCCGTCGGTGGATTGCACGCAACGTTTCCAGCGCGCTCGTTGTTCGGGTTGGCCTCCCAGCTTGTGCCGGTTGAAGTCGAAGCTCTCCTCGTCCAGGGCTTTGGGCAGGACGGTGCCTTCAGTCGAGTTGACCAACTGCCAGCGCAAATATGTCTTGATGGTCGCGAGGTCGGTTGAGGTAATCACGCTGTTCAGGCCTTTGAAGAAATCCTGGCTGGTAACGTTCAGTTCCGTCACCGGCGGCGCGCCGCTGGCCGCCAGGAATCGATCCCAGGAAATGGTCGGGGCCAGCGACGCCAGTTCGGCAACCGGCATCATGTGATAAACGCTCTTGGGATCGCGGCGTGAGGTAATGTCCAGGGAAACTTTGGCCAGCGCCGTTTCCAGCTCCATAATCTTTTTCGCGTCGCCGGCCGCCTCCGCTTCCGGTTCGCCTAGTAGTTTGAGCGTGTTGGTGATGTGTTGCACATACTGGGCGCGGGTTTTTTCCGCGGCATCGCCGGTGCGGAAGTAGTAATCGCGCTCGGGAAGTCCCAGGCCGCCCTGGTCGACCACCGCGATTTGCTTGCGGGCGTCTTTGAAGTCTTGCTGTTCGCCGAAGCCAAGAAACGCATTTACGTTGATCAACTGAAAATGCCCCAGCAACTCCGGCAGTTCGTCTTTGCTTTTGAGCGCGGCAATGCGGTCGAGATCGCGCTGCAGCGGCGTCAAAGCTTTCCTTTCGATGGCATCCGTATCCATGCAGGAGGCGTAGTAGTCGCCGATTTTCTGTTCGTTGGCGGTTCGGCCCGCTCCACTGGCCGCCGCTTTTTCCAGCATGGTGTGGAGCACGTTTTCCGTGTATTCGTAGATCATGGCTCCGGTTCCGAAGGAAGAGCGATCCGGCGGAATGGGATACAGCTTGCTGAAGTTGCCGCAAGCGTACTGGAAGAAATCGACACAGGGGTCGGCGGTGGTGTCGATCAGGCGAGTGTCCAGTCCCGGCAGGAGCTTGGGGGTGTCCGCACCCGACAAGTTCTTGGCGCTTTGTGCGGTGAGTGCGCTGGTGAAAACAAAAATCAGTGCCGCAGTAATCGATGTAGCGATTCGCCTTGTCATCTTGTTCCTCGTGGTTTGTCAAAGTATGAGTTGCCTATATATCAGTTTGGGCTTCATTCCAAAGGCGTCATCCCGAAGCCCCGCGTTTTCACCAGCGGGGCGAGGGATCTCGCGAGCAATATTTCAGCTTGACACACTACCGCATCGTAACCCCGGAGCCCAACTGGGTAATACGCCTTCGCGAACGTTGCGCATTCGTACCGCTCTTCGCGGTCAAAGCCTTTAAACCGCAAAGGCCGCGAAAGGTCCGCAAAGGCCCACACAAAGCCCAAGCTCAATGGACGAAACAGCTAGGAAAGTGTTAGCGCGGCAGGGCGCCGGTGGAAAAAAGCTTGCGGGGCAAACGGCCGCAGCAAAGACTTTGCCTTTCTTCCTAGGTCTCCATCCCCACGTAGCAGACCCGGCCCACCAGGTAATCGGAAGCCGACCTGCCCTCTTCCATGGCCATCACTTCAATCGGCGAAGCTTGGTTGTGGGGACGTAGAAGCAGATGGCTATCCACGGTTTCCACGTACTTTACCGTGCAATCGTCGTCCTTGAGCACGGCATACATGTTGAATTCGCCCTTGCGGTAGGGTTTGAGCGAGTTATAGTGCCGGTCGATCAGCAGAGTGGCTCCCGGCGTCAGCCGCGGATACATGCTCATCGCTTCCTCGCTGTCCACTTTGATCAGGACAAAGCGCTCCCACTCCCCGCGCTGCCCTTCAGTTTCCGCTTTCAGTTTCTTCAGGAAACTCTTCTTGAATTTGAGGATCTCTTTCACGTTCATGCTGGTTATCAGCGGATGGGTGGCGGCGACTTTGCTGTCGGTCAGAAGTACATTCTGGAATTCGTCGTCGCTGGGAGGCAGAATGGAAGCGCGCTTGTTGATTTCGGAGGGATCCAACAGGTCGAGCGCCGAAAGATGCTGCACCGCCAGCACTCGATCCATGCCCTCGATGCTCAAACCTCGCTTCTTATTCAAAAAATTGGAGATATGCGCCTGCTTGAAGCCGGTCTGCTGGGCCAGCCGCAAGCCGGTCAGATCGCCTTTTTCAATCCGCCCCCAAAGAGTTTTCCGCAGATTATCTTGCAATACTCGGAATTTCATGCCGGGAGTATAGCACCGTCTTATATCCCTGCGCTAACTCCAAAAGATTTCCACAGCCTCTTTGGTATTGCAACCTTGACTGAGAAAATTCACAGCTATACGATCACCACATCGTATAACCAAAATCCTTCCCTCCCCCAGGGATTGGTGTCCATGAGTACTGGTGATAGCTGCAACGAAGAAAAGAACTTTGTCGAGTTTCGCCGCAAGATGCGCGCTGCCGAGGTACTCTCCGCAGCCATGGAACGGCTTTTGCTGTCTCTGCGCTTCACCGGCCGCGTCAGCGTCGTGCTGCAGAACGGGCGCGTGTTGAAGGCCGGCTACGAAGAGGGCTACTTCCGCCAGGGCAAGGGAAGTTCCGCCACCGGCTTCGGCGAACCGTAGAACTTCGGCCATGATTCGCGACCTGGAATCGACGAATTTGGAGGTGTACCCGGCAAACATTTGACGGCGCAGCTAACTCCTACAAATAAATAGCTCAAGCAGGTCGTCGTAACAAAAACGAGCCCTGCGTGCGGTCCCGCTCTCACCGAGAGCGCGGACCGGCGCAGGGCTTTTTGTTTTCCGCGTCAGGGTTCCTTCGCAGGAAACAAAATGCGGCGCTGCAAAACTTCTGGCCGGTACCTGAACGAGAACTTTGGAGGAGCAATGAGATCCAAGAAAGAGGTAAACGGCAATTCCGTCAACGAGTTGGACGGCAACGAGTTGCGCCTGGAATTGAAGTACTGCGAACGCTGCGGAGGTTTGTGGCTGCGCCCCAGCGGCGGACCGCAGATTTATTGCGTCACCTGCGCGCGCGAGGTGAGGACCATGCCGGTTCCGGCGAAGCCTCCGCAGCGCCAGCGGCTGAAGCTGCCGCAAGGTACGCGTTCTGTGTTGGATGACAGAGGACCGGAAGGTAGAGGTTTCGGTCGAAGACAAACGGAACCCGGCGAATTTGAAGGCTGCGGCGGAATTCCGGAAATCGATCTCGAGGCTTCCGGCGGTGCCGCATGAGCGGCCTGGGCGTGAGCAGCCAGGATTTGAGTGACCGGGATTTGAGCAGCGAGGTGATCGGCCATCGCGTGGAATGGATCGCGGCCGAAGCCGAACCGCCGGGCCCAGCGGATCCCATTGCGGCTCAGCCGGTTGCGCGAGATGCGGACGGCCCGGTGCGCAAAGCTTCGTTCGTCCACAAAGTGCAGTGGAATAATTTGCCGGCGCATAACTTTCCCGCACCGCCGGCCCGCGAAGCCGGCGAGGCCAGCGAAGTAATTGCAGCGCCGGAAGTTGCGCGGGAAGCGCCGGCGGAGATTACACAGCAAGCGCCCGTTGCCGAGGACGCGGAACTCGACGATCCGCTCGATCGCAATCCGGATTTGTACTTTTATCGCGGCCGCACCACCGGAATGTTGCGGCGCTATCTTCAGTTCTCGTTGGATACAGGACGTTTACCGTCGCTGCTGGGGCGCGAATTTTTTCGCGCCAAGGTCACGGCGTACCGGGCGACGTCATTTGAAGACCGCGTGATTTTTGTGCGCGACGTGGAGCGCTGCCTGGAGAAACTGGATGAATTTTCGCGGCAGGTGCTGGGCTGCCTGGTGCTGAAGGAGCACGATCCTGCCGACGTCGCGCGAACGGTGGGCTGCACGCGAATGACGATCCACCGCAAGCTGATGGAGTCGCTGGACCGGCTGAGCGAAATTTTTCTCGACGCAGGGTTGATCAAGGTTCAGCCCGAGCCTTCGAAAAAATCTTGTCAAGAGGGCGAGGCGGTCGATTTTCGCGTAAGTGATTGCAACGAAGACAAATAAAAAGTTCGGAAAAATGTTACAAACACCTTTGCAATATGCTATACTGAACTTAAGAGAGTCAGAAAATAAAGATTCTCTGATTTGAGGGCGCGCTGCCAAGCGCGCCTTTCGTTTTTTTGGGGCGAGTTTTCGGTGGAGCGGCTTTCACGTTGTTGAGTTGCCGCGTTGCCGGGGCTCGCCCGTGCAGCCCTCCCACGCCCACTCAGGGCAGGTTCCGGCGAAAAGCCGGGAGCCTGCCCTGATCGCGTTTGAAGGGCATATGTTTCGATCAGGGGGAAGAATTGGGGGCGAGTCTCGGGCATGAGGAAGACGAAAGAGAAAAGCGAGGGTAAGGCAAAGAAGTCCGCGAAGAAGAGCGCACCGAAAGACAAAAAGCCGGTCAACATGGTGCAGGTGAGGGAGAACATTACCAACCTGGTGGGCGATGCGGCGGAAGAGATTGCGATGTCGGTGATCGACGTGGCCATGAACGGACAACTGGCGGCTGCACAACTGGCCTCGGCCAAGTATTTGTACGAAATGGCGGGATTGTATCCGGCGACGGAAGAGACGGGAGGAAAGCCGGGAGAAGATTCGCTGGCGCGCACGCTTCTGGATCGGATAGGCCCGCCGACGAAGCCGGTGGTTGACGCGGAGGATGCGCCGGCTTCGATGAAAGACACGGATGAGGCCGATGCGGCTGCACCAAAGAAGGCGTCCGCGGATGCTGGAGAAGATCCGGAGGTGGAGCAGGGCGGTGAGGGCGGCGCGGCTGAAGCGGAGAATGCGGAAGAGAGCGAAGACGAGGCGAGCGAATAAAAGCAATAGCTTTGTCGGAGGCCGGTGCAGAGGCCGCCGGGCTTCGCCCAGCCGGGACCCTTCAGTTGGGGCTCATGGCAGGCAGCCGAGGAGGCCGGTCTCCACATGAGCAGTGGCGATCGGCATGAGTGCTCGCTGTGCAAGGAGAGGACAAGGATACCGTAGAATGAAACGCGAGGGTTGGAATGCCGAGGAGAGCGTTGGGCAACCCGTGCTGGCGGTTTCACCGATGGCACAGGGCACGGCGCGTTCCGCGGTTCACCTTGAGGCGGACGATGGGGTCCGCCGCACGCGGCACAGGACGGGAATGGACATTACGTGGCTGACCGACCGGATCGCGGTCGGAGGCGGAATCTGGAACGCCGATAACATGGCGGAGGTGGCGCGGGCGGGCGTGACGCACATCATCGACATGCAGATGGAGTTCGACGATACGCCGCTGGCGGAACCGCACGGCATTGTGGTCTGCTGGAATCCGATCGACGACGATTTTGAACCCAAGCGGCCGGAGATTTTCGATCGCGGGGTGGAGTTTGCGCTGGCCGCGATGGACGAGCCGCACGCGAAGCTGTTTGTGCACTGTGCGGCTGGAGTGCATCGCGCACCGATGATGACCCTGGCGTTGCTGGGCGCGATGGGCTGGCCGCTGGAGAATGCCATGCAGCTAATAGAGAAGCGGCGTCCGGCGGCGGATTTTGCCGATGTGTATGTGCAGAGCGTGGAAGAGTTTTTGTTAACTCGGTAAGAGCGGACGCCGGACCTTGGACCTCAGACTTCGGATCTCGGACCTCAGCCTCAGACCTTGGATCTGTTCGAGGCTGCGGCTGATTCTTGGTTTGTAGCTTGATGGGTGATTGTCGATTTCGATTTTGATGGGCGGAAAATTCCGCCCTTGCGTTTTTTGGAGGAAGTTATGTTTCAGGCATACCGCCCGGCGAGGCGGCTTTTTTATTTGGCGCTGGCAGTGGTAGCGGGACTCGGGTTTCAGGCTTCGGGCTTCGGCTTTCGGAGCTCAGGCCTCGGACCTCGGACCTCGGACCTCAGACCCCCGGCTTCAGGCCTCAGGCTTCGGATTTCTACAGGTTTGGAGTCTGCTCTGAAGTCAGCGACGCGCGAAAAAGCGGAGCCGGCTGCGAATGCTGCAGTTGCGAATGCTGCGGCCGCGCCGCCAGAGCCGCAGAGCGGGCCGACGCTGACCACGGTGAGCGATACAGTTTACCGGGCGGATGGCACTCCGGCGCAGGGGGCGCTGGTGGTGAGCTGGCCGGCGTTCGTGACGGCGAGCGGCACGGCGGTTGCGGCGGGGACGGACGACGTCACGCTGGGAACGAACGGAGCGCTGAACGTGGGATTGGTTCCCAATACGGGGGCGACTCCGGCGGGCGTTTATTACACCGTGGTTTATCAGTTAGACGACGGCACGGTGAAGACGCAGTACTGGCTGGTGCCGACGAGTTCTCCGGCGACGCTGGCGCAGGTCATAACGACGCCGGGATCGGGGACGGCGGCGCAGCCGGTTTCGATGCAATACGTGAACAGCGAGCTGGCGACCAAAGCGAACGACGACGCGGTGGTTCACCTGGCGGGGACTGAGACGGTTACGGGAACGAAAAGTTTCTTAACGCCGCCGAATGTTCCCACGCCGGTAAATGCGGGCGATGTAGCGAACAAGTCCTATGTAGACAACGCGGCTGGCAACGTGGGAGCGGGGAATTACCTGCCAACGGCGGGTGGGACCTTGACCGGGCCGCTGACCTTGAGCGGAAATCCGAGCGCGCCGCTGCAAGCCGCGGCAAAACAGTATGTGGATTCGAGCGTGGCCGCGAAAGCGGATTTGGTGAGTGGGCTGGTGCCGACGGCAGAGCTGGGAAACGGAACGGCCACCAGTTCGAGCTGCCTGCTGGGCAATGGAACGTGGGGAGCGTGCGGGTCGAGCGCGAATGCGATTGAAATTCAGGGCGTGGCGGTGGCGGCGACCGCGCCTGCGAATGGGCAAGTGCTGTCGTATTCGTCGTCGTCGGGGCAATATTCGCCGGTTACGCCGAGCGGCGCGTCGGGCGGAGTGGTGACAGCTCCCACAGCGAGCCAGAACATTGCGCAGCCGGCAGGGACGCAATTGAGCGTGAACAACCTGAGCGGAATTCGTTATGTGACGCCGGGAGACAACTGGAGCGTGGCCCCGAGCGGGACCTTGTTCGGAGGGACGCAGGCGACGGTGACGCTGACGCCTTGTCCGGTGGGAGTGGATGCGACCGGGAACTCGATGTACTACGTCTACCTCAGCGGGCAGGGGACGCCGGAGCCGGCGATGGTGACGGGAGGGACGTGCACAGCGGGAGCGAGTTCAGGGACGATCATTTTTACACCGAGGAATGCGCACGCGGCCGGGTACACGTTGAGCAGCGCCTCGAGCGGGATTCAAGAGGCGATCAACGATGCGTGCGGAGTGCCGAATGGGAGCGGGGGAAATCCGAATGCGCACGTGGTGCTGCCGGCGACGGGAGCGAACGCGAATGCCTTGCCGGTGTACGGATCGATTTATGCGCACTGCAGCCGGGCGCTGATCGAGGGCAACGGAACCATGCTCTCGTGCGCGACGCGCGACCGCTGCATGGTGCTGGGCGATCTGGTGAATTCCAATCATTACGGCGGAGTGACGGTGCGGGGAATACGGTTCGGCAGTTCGATTACGCAGGACGGATGCCAGATCACGAACACGCAACGGCAATCGAATGTAGTGACAATCACGGTGGGGGCGGGGTGCAGCACGATGCAGACCGGCGACCTCGTGAACATCAACTTTACGGATAACACGGCGTACTGGGGCAGCCACGGGCCGGTAACGGTATCGGGAACCGCGATCACGTACAACCAGACGGCAGGGAATCTGGCGGCGGCGGCGACACCGGGGACGATAGCGATTCAGAACGCCGCGCTGGAAGACAATGCGCTGCCCGGCATCATGGAGCAGGTGCAACTCACCTCGGCGGCGGGAGGCGCATTCAACCAGGGACTGGTGATCGACAACGACCAGGCGGCCACCATCCGCAACACGGATTACAACGGCGGATTGTTATGTACGGCCAACCACTGCGGCTCTTACGTGTACTCGGCGGGGACGACCGCCGCAACCCCGGTGATATGGATCGATAAGGCGAACTGGAGTTTCCAGTGCGCGGGCAACGGAATCACCAACCTGGCCAACAACAGCACCCACATCACCGACAGCGTGATTCAAGGATTCGGCATGTGGGGCGTGAATACGACGACCATCCTGGGAAGCTACGGCGGAACGCAGATCGACAACGTGTACAACGAAGAAGGATCGGGGCCGTGTCCGCATCCATACTTCGGGAACGCGTTCAGTTCGGCGGGAATCATTTACTTCTCGGGGACAGAACCGCTGATCGTACGGGGGGGCGAGCAACCGAACGGCTGGATGCCGGTATTCGCGAATACGGGGACGACTGCATACAACTACTACGTGGTGATCCACGATTCGGCGGAGGGCGTTTCGTATCCGCTGTACGCGGGCTACGCGATGAGCAACGGGAGCGGGAATATCACGGTGCAGTGGCCGCACGTGGCGCCGGTGGGGACGGTGACCTACGACGTGCTGCGAATGTCGCCGGGATCACTGGCGGGAAACAGCCCGGTGTTTCCGGTGCAAGGCGCGTGCACGGGCGGAAGCACGACGGGTTGCGGAAGCGTGGCGACGGGGGTGGCGCAGTGCAGCGGACTGGTGTGCACCTATACCGACAGCGCGGCGATTACGACGACGAACTACACAATCCCGACGCCTACGTATTTTCCTTCTCTTTATTTCTGGCCGGGGGGAATGATTCTGAACGGCTACGGCGGGCAGAACGCGGGGGTGGTGTCCTCAGCGTTTGTGGATAACGACGGAGGCAGCGTGAACAGTTCGGCGTGGATTTCAACGGCAGGTTTTTTGCGCCCGACGATTTTTGCGCGGCAATGTTCCAGCGGGGCTCCGGTTCCTTATGGAGGAGCGTGGATTCAGTGCCTGGAGGGGGACAGCCATGGCAACGGCTTTCCACAGGTGGGCGCGTTGCTGCTGAACAACGGGCCGAACGCCGGAGACTCGGCAGGGAACGTGAAAGGGAGATTGAATTTTGAATTCGCGCCCGGGGATGCGCTGAACTCACAACACATTATTACGCTGGTGGATTCGAATCCGGCGAAGACGCTGGCGACGGCGCTGTACCGTCCGCCCAACGATGCCAACGACACCTGGGTGGGACTGGACAACGGGAATGTCGCGACCAGCCAGGCGCAACTGGCGTTTGGAGCCCCGAAGGCGATTTCGTTGTACATCGGCAACACCGGCGACAACAGCAGTTATAAGGAGCGGCTGACGGCTGCGGGGAAGACCTTCAACCTGCCGGTGACGGTGAATGGAAACCTGACGGTTGCGGGTGCGAGCAACGTGACGCTGCCCATCACGGGAAGCGGCAGCCAGTGTCTGCATGTGAGCGCAACGGGTGTGGTGAGCGGAACGGGATCGGATTGCGGATCGGGCGGAGGTGCGATGACCAACCCGATGACCTCGTTCAATGACATGGTGGTGGGAGGAAGCGGCGGAACGGCGACCAGACTCGCCGCAGTGAGCAATTCCATTCTGACGACCAACTCGGCGGGAGTGCAGACGTGGGCAGCCGCGATCCCCGAGAGTCAGGTTACAAATCTGAGCTCGGATTTGGCGACGGCGAAAGTGAATAACACGGTTTGGGTGGATGGCGGAACGGGCACGGGGCACTTCAGCACCTTGTGCGCGGGCCTGGCGTACGCGGCGGCGCACAATGTGAGCACGATCTGGGACAGCGCTCCGGAAAATGGCGCGAGCGCGTGGACGAAAGATCCGTTTAACGATGCGAGCTGCGGAAACGGATATACCGGGTTTACGTTGTATCGCTCCGCGGGAACGTGGATGACGCAGGCGCCGGTGGTGCAACCGGGCGGCGTGACGGTGATCGACGGCGGGCGCGGATCGGAACTGCAGGTGAGCAGCGCGAATACAGTCGCCGGTACGTTGACGATTGCGTGCCAATCGGCTTCGCCCTACAGCGGAGCATTTGCGATGAATTGCCCGGGCGGGACGAACTTTCCGGGAGCATTCATCGCATCGATTTCGCGCAACGGCACGACGGGCGTGGTGACGGTGACGACCAGCGCAGCGCATCACTATACGGCGGCGATGGCGACGGCGGGAGTTCCGATTGTGATTAACCTGGTGACGGGCGGAACTACTTCGTTCGACGGAAACTTTACGCTTTGCGGAGCGGCAACTACGGGCTGCTCGAACCCGACCTCGACGGTGCTGACCTATCAGCAAGCGGGAGCGACGGAGAGCGGAACCGCGAGCGGCGCGAGCACGGTTGGTTCCGCGGTGTGGTCGCTGGCGCAGGCGCGATCGTCGTTTAACACGCGGCTCTCGAATTCGACGATCAGCGCGGCGGGAATCACGGGATCGCTGTGCGCGCAGAATATATGGTCGCAGGAACGGTCGCTGCTGGATGCGGTGACGTGCAGCGGCGCACAAGTGCTGGGCGTGGATTGGGAAGGGTCGTGGGCGCAGAACTCGCGCCTCGAAGACGTGGAAGTGATTGGCGGCAGCCAGACGACGACGACGATTGGCCTGCCTACGACCTTCAGTTGCTTCAAGATTTCGGTGAATGGCCCGGCGGGAAGCTATCGCGATCTGCATTGCAATCCGCGGGGAACGGCGACGACCACGCCGATCAACGCGGCGATGGTTGTGACGGGAACGCAGGGCGGGCACATCAGCACATTCCACTTCGAGAACTCGAACTACGGAATTGTGGTGGACGGCGCGGGGAGCGTGCATTCCAACGGGCTGAGGATTGACGGGCTGAATACAGCTTCGACTTCGCAGGACGGCTCGACGCCGACGGCGATGGTGAAGATCTGCGCGGCTGGCAGCGGAGCTCCGTGCACGAGCGGGACCGCGAGTTCGAACGTCTCGATTGGTCCGCTGGTGGCGATTGCGCCGAACCTCACCGCAAACTGCATTGTGGATGACACGGCGAATGGAGGAGCGGGGCTGGCGATTGCGTCTGCGAATTGCCCGACGGAATATGAGAGTGGAACGCTCGAAGCCGGCGGGCTGACGGTGAACGGAAACCTGACGGTGACGGGAACGTGCACGGGATGCGGCGGAAGCGGATCGGGGACGGTAAACAGTGCGACCGCGTCACAAATGGCGGTGTATGCGGCGAACGGAACGACGGTGAGCGGGGACAGCGCGCTGACCGATAACGGCGCGACGCTGAGCTATACGGGAAGCGGCGGGATTTCAGCGGAGGCGGGCACCTTCAGCGGAAATGTGACGGTGAATGGACAACTGTTGGTGGCGGGGCCGTGGACCGTGAGTTCGCCGATTCCGGGGACGGCGATGGCGCCGGCGGCGGCGGGAACCTCGGCGCTGGGAATTTCGAACGATGGAAATTTCTATATCTCGGCGAATGCGGGAACGCCGCAGAAAGTGGCGACGACGGCAACCAGTTCGTATTTCACAAATCTGTTTCAGGAAGACGCCAACGATCTGGGCGAGTACAACGGAACGACGGCGCAGAACCTGCATGTGTACTCGAGTTATACCAACAGCTCGACCTGGCAGCGGACTTCGGTGGGCTATGACGCGACCGACAACTATGCGGTGGTGCGCAGCGAGAACGCAACCAGCGGAACGGCGCCGGGGCTGGGCTTCTGGATCAATAGCGGGCTCAAGTGGGTGATCGACGCGAGCAGCAATTTCAAGCCGTGGACGGACCAGAGTTACAACATCGGCAGCTTTAATGCGAGCAGCGGGACGGGGTTGCGTCCGGGAACGATTTACGTGGCGGGAAATTCCACGAGCGCCAGCGGCTTCGAGCTGGGAAAGTTCGCCAACGAGAGTTACGAACTTTGCAATGACACGACGAATGGAACGATCGTGAACGGACTGGCGTTGCTGACCACCGCGGGCTGCGCGGCGAAACCTGGGAGCGCGCTGACGGGTGGAGCGATTGGGGTGGTGATCGCAAACGCAGGTACGTCCGGAACCGGGACGCTGGCGCGCACTGGGTCGGCGTTTTGCAGTTTCGATGGAACCGCAACGGTGGTCGGCGACTATGTGGTGCCATCGGGCACGGCGAGCAGCGGGTTCTATCCTTTATGTCACGATGCGGGCGCAACGCGGCCGACGGGGACGCAAATTCTGGGACGCGTGCTGCAGGCTAGTTCGGGCAGCGCGACGGTGCAGATGTTTCTCGATATGCCGGGCTCGAACGTGAGCAGCGCGGCATCGGCGGGAACCGGAGGCTGCACGAACCAGGCGGTGACGGCGGTGAACAGCGGAGCGCCGACGTGCAGCACGATCACATCGGCGTACACCGATTCAAGCATTCCCAGCACGAGCACGCTGGTCGGCGGGAACTACACGAAGGCGAGCGGCGCTTCGGCGGTTGCGGATTCGGGAGTGGCGGCGGGTCCGTATGCGACCGAATGGATTACCGCTTACCGAGCCGGCACTGCGACGGCGTTCAACATAACCGGCACGAAGATCTTGCTTTGGGGAGTGACGCTGCAGTTTCCGCTGAATACCAGCACGCTCAGCTATAACGTGAGCGGCGCAGACACGACCTCGAATACTTACGACCTGGGAATCTACAACAATGCGGGAACGCTGGTGGCGCACACCGGCGCGATTGCGGGGTCGACGGCGATGACCGCCGGAGCGCACGGCGTGAGCTGGTCGGGGACGAACCCGAAGACGCTGCAGCCGGGAAAATATTACTTGGCGATCACCACCAGTTGCACATCGTCGTGCGCCACGCTTTCCGGAGATGGAAGCAGCGCCGTGGTTACGTTCCTGAGCGCGGGGACGGTGACGACCGGCGGCACGCAGGGAACCCTGGATGGCAGCATCACAGCGCCAGCGGATTCCTACACGTGGAGCGGAAGCATGATCAGTTTTATTGTGCGATGAGTTAGCTTTCAGCCATCAGCTTTCAGCTATCAGGAAAACAACGATAAGTCCAGAGCAGTGGCGGGAGAATGCGCGAGCAATTTCCGCAGAATTCATTCAGCGAGGAAAACAGTCATGAGCAGTGCGATCAATCCTGAAGCAGCACAACCATCTACCACGCAAGCGTTCGAGCAAAGCGACCGAAATCCGCCGGTCACAGACTGGGGCGGAACGGATGCCGAGGGCGGGCCAGTGAATGCGCCCGCAGCTGCGGAGAGCCGCGTAACCCAACCTGGTCCGTCGCCTTCGCCGAATGCGGGACTGCAAAATTACGACACAGGAGACAGCGCCGACAGCGTCGCGGACGAGGCGGAACGAGAAGGGTGACGCGGGGCATCGGTTGATGCGGGTTACGGCAGCGGCGAGTTAGCCATCAGCCACCAGTCATCGCCGTCAGGAAAATCAACGAGCCATCGGACTAAACCGGTGGCTTTTTTGTTGGCCTGGCTTATGGGTAAAAGCAAAACCACAGGGAACACAGAGAACACAGAGGCGCGAAGCGCGTTTGAGTTTCGGAGAATCATGCGACGAATTTTCTACATTATCGTTCTGATCGGCGCGCTGCGCGCGCTGTCGACGGCCACGACTTACTACGTGAGCGCGATCACGGGGAACGACGCGAACAGCGGAACCTCCGCGGCGACGGCTTGGCAGACGATTGCGCATGTGAACGCGCAGACGTTTCAGCCGGGAGATTCGATTCTGTTCCGGCGGGGAGACACGTGGAATGAAAGTCTGACGCCGCCTTCTTCGGGCAGTTCGGGAAATCCGATTACGTTTGACGCCTACGGTTCGGGGCCTGCGCCGAATTTAACGGGATATTACGCCGTGCCCACTTCGGCGTGGGTGCATGTGACGGGGAATGCGTGGAAGTCGCCACTACCGGCGACTTACTCGACGATCAATTTTTGTTTGTTTGGGTCGATCTGGGGGCAAAAAGTTGCGGCGGTATCGTCGAACTTGACGGCGCAGTGGGATTTTTATTTCGCGGACGGCCACGTCTACGTTTATTCAGTGGGCAATCCGGCGACGTACTACAACGAAGCGATCGTGCCCATGGCGCTGAGCAATGTGCCGGTGATCAACATCAACGGGCAAAGCTGGCTGACGTTTCAACATTTTCTTATCAACTGGTTCGATCAGTACGGCGTTTATGTGCAGGGAACGAGCGATCATCTGGTGTTCGCGAACATGGAAGCGGACGCGATGATTCCGCAGGGGACGCAGCCGCTGGGCTTTTACGTGAGCGAGAGTTCACCCGGGCCGGGAGACATCAAGATTTATAACGCGGAGGCGCACCTGAATTATGACGGCTTCCGGTTTGACGGCGGGGCCACGGCGATCACGATGGTGAACGACAAAGCCTATGCCAATCGCGACGGCGCGCTCGTGGATAACACGGGAGCGGTTACGTATTCGTACTGTCATTTTTATGCGTCGAGCCTGGCGGTAGCAGGCTCGACGGATGTGGAATACACGAGCGGCAGCGGGCCGACGGCGGGCGCGGGGAACATTGCGCAGGATACGCCGCCGGCAGTGCAGGTTTACCAGAGATATCCCGCGCGAGTGACGTTGACGGTGGATGACGAGGGGATGACGGTAGGCGCGGACGCCTATTACGGGGGCACGGTGCTGCCGATCGCGGATGTGGCGGGAGTTCCGGTGGGCGCGGCGATCACGGTGGGATATGCCCTGGAGATTAATCCAATCATTTCGGAAATTCAGGGATGGATCAACGCCGGGCGGGACGTAACGACGCATTCGGTTTCGCACACGTATTACACGAATACCGATGCGCTGGATATTCAATACACAGGCAGCGGGTCGGCCGCGACGATGAGCATTAGCGGCAAGGTGCTGACCATCACGGTGACCGGAGCCGCGGACAGCGTGAGCTACAACCTGGCGCAGGGGCAAGCGCAGGGGACCGTCAAAGAAGTGCGGCTGGCGTTGCAAGCGACGGGAAAATTTACGGCGACGGAGATGACGCCGTGCCAGGGGCCGTACGGGACGGGATGCTCTGCATATACGGAAACGGCGCTGCTGGCGCAAGACTTGGCCGATGTGAGCAGTCAGGACGTGATGAGTTCGGTGTATCACATGCAACTGGATGTGACGCGGCTGACGACCGACGAGATCACGCTGTCGCGGCAGTGGATGGCGACGAACCTGACGGGACTGCCAGCCACGCCGGTGTATGTATATCCCGGCGGATATGAGACGACGGCGATGCAGGGAATTGCGACGGGCGTGCCTTACAGCGGCGCGCGCGGAGCGCTGAAAGAAGATCTGGGAGTGAAGGATACGTATGCCGACGGATTCAACGCGCAGAACATTACCAGCTTTGGAGTGAATCCTTCGTGGATGGGATTGGAGCCTGCGGTTTTGAATCAGAAGATTCAGGCTCTGGTGTGGAAAGAGTCGGTGTGGGGAGTGCCGTGGGGAGTTTTCTGGCACCTGAATGAGCTGACTCAAGACGATCCGGTGGGCGGTACCGAGATTACGAACCTGATTCAGGATTTCAAGGCGGGCGGAGCGACGGTGCTGACCAACACCGGCCTGGTGAACTGGCTGCTGACGGGGACGCAGGAGACCGGAACGGACGGGAACGACTACTACAAGTCCCCGGCGACAAGTATGGCGCTGGATTTTCGTCCGACAAATATTTCGCCGGTGGTGGACGTGGGAGAAAATCTGGGCACGGCGTATGAGACCGACATCAACGGAGTGAATCAGAACAACTACGGAAGCGGATGGGAGATCGGGGCGCATGCGTATGTTCCGTATGCGACGTATGCAACGGGCGGGAGTGCGAGCGGCAACTTCATGATCGGCGAGACGAACCTGGTGCGGCCTCCGCAGGTATGGGTGAACAATCACGAAGGGGATTCGTTGTTCAGCTACGAGCTTTCGTTGCCGGGTTGCTGGTCTCCCGCGGGGTGTGCAGGCGCACCGCCGCCGGGCTGCACATTTCATGCGCCTTATTGGTCGGGCTCGCCCACGCTGGCCGGGCTGCAATCGGCGATCAACGATATCGAAGCCTGCCGGACGGCGACCGGCGTGGGCATTAAACTAGACGTTCCTCCGGCGCTCTACACTTCGGCCAACGGGCTGGTGATTCCGCAATCGAGCAACACGCCGGCGGCGAACTTCCTGATTCTGGCCTCAACCGGGGACTCCAGCCTGCCGAACGGCGTCATCGTCTGCTCCCACGGGATGCAGGACAACGTGGCGGCTTCGACCGACATTGGCATCGACAATCCCGCCTGCAGCGGCTCCGGGATGTACTACCAGTTAGGAACCACGGTCAGTGCCGTACCCAGCGGAGCCTTCACGTTGGCTAATGGAACGGCCACCAATACCGCGAACTACAACGATGTGCAGTACATGTGGACGGCGGAGTGCTCGGGCAGCGGGAATTGCAATCCATTTCAGTTGTGCAGTCCCACGGCGACGGGGAGCGTTCCGCCGGCGTGCGCGAGCCACACCCTGGCCCCGGACCATTGGCTGTTCATGGACGGTGAAATACGGCTGAGCGCGGGGAACAAGTCGAACAGCAACCTGATCAACATGGAGGCAGGAAACGAGACCTCCACCTCGCAGCTGCCAACGCACGTGCATTTCCGCAGGATGTGGGTGCATGGCGACTGGTCAAGCCTGAGCGCGGGCGCGAATTCGGTGAGCACGGCAATTGAGCTGGCCTGCTACTACTGCTCGCTCACCGACAGCCAGGTGAGTGAGGCACTGCGGCCCGGAGGGGAAGGTCACGGGCTGACCTACGGGTATGGATCTGAACTGAAGGTGGACCACAACTGGATCGAAGGGCAATCGATCGGATCGCTGTGCGGCGGATTTTCCGGCGCGGGGCCGGCGATTGCGGGATATGTGACCTGCCAGGACATGGAGATCCGGCGGAACCGCTTCACGTTCCCGTATGCGTGGCTGGGGGTGCTGACGCTCAGCGGCAACGCCAACTATCCGACGAATCCGTCGCTGGTGCGCAAGAACGGGTTCGAAATGAAGCAGGGAATTCGCGCGCTGATCAACGGCAACATCATCGAGAACATAGACGGGTCCGGCGGGCAGAGCGGGCCTTACGGGGACCTGAACGTGCGCAACAGCTCCTCGGGACCCGGATCGGACTACCAATCGACGATTACCGACGTCACCTTCTCGAACAATATCTTGCGTAACAGTTGCACGGGGGAACAGATTGACGGGCGTTCGAGCAACGGCGCGGGCGGCGGAACGTCTTTGCCCATGAAGAGAGTCTGGCTGAACAACAACCTGATGTACAACGCCTCGACAACGAACCCGGGTTGCACCTCGGGCGTGAACAAAACCGGCATCAGCATCGAAACGGAAAGAGATACATGGCAAGGGACCATCACGCGGGACGCGGCCGGGGCGATCGCGACTATGGTGATTACATGCTCAACCGAAGATGGGTCATGCCCTGCCGGTCCTCCGACCACAGGACTGACGCAGACCAACATCAACGCCGGCGACTATGTGGCCGTCGAGGGATGCACGATCGACGCAAGCTTCAATACGCCGACGTATCATTCTTCCAGTGTGGTCGTGCCCATCCTGGGGTCGCCCGCGCTTGCCGGCACTGTGCCTAACGGCCTGACCGTGGTCTTCGCCAGCGTGGGCACCCCAAATTCCGTTGACAATAGCGGAAACTGCACGATCACCAACGTGCAAGGCTGGCCGCAAAACTTCTACTTTACGCACAACACATTCGTGACGGATGCGACGTGGACGATCTCGAGCAACAGCGCTCCGGGTTCGACCGGGCCAAACTACGGCCGGTTCGCGGAGTATCGCGACAGCCTTCTGCTGGGAGGAGGCTGGTTCAACAATCCGGTAGGCGAGGGAACGGGAACGGAGACGTTCAACAATGACGTTACGACCATGACGGCGGATCACTTGGTGTGGCCGACGCGGACTGCGTCCAAATATACGGAGTACGGAAACAACTCGTCGTTCGCGGCGGGACCGTGCACATCAAGTCCATCCGGCTGCTCGCCGCCGGTCAGCATGTACTTCCCGGCAACACCCTATTGCACGGGCGCGACTTCAACCTCGGCGTGCGTGGGATTCGTGGGTGCAATGAGTGCGTCGTCGATGCCGTTGACGCTGGCGGACTATCACCAGTTCGAACTGCGCCCCGACAGCTCGTTCTATGCCGGCGCCGCGGAGGACGCTTCCGACGGCACTTCGATGGGCGCGAATCTTCCGGCCATTGATTCGGCCCAGACACAGAACGTTTATGTGTGCCGAACGCCGTGTGGGGCGCCTGGACCATTTTCAGATTGAAGATCGAAAGAAAGCGAACTGTAAGAGCGTGGGCAATCGGGGCACGGCGAGAGCCGTGCCCTTTCATATGCGGTCGTGAGCTGGAATGGAGGCGGTGAGTCATGACGAAAGCGAGGATCGGAAAAGCCTTGGCAGTGGTCTTGTGCGGGACGCTGCTGTGGACGGCGTGTTCGACGGCATGGATTGCCGAGGCGGAGCAGATTGTGGCGGCGCTGATTCCGGCCGTGTCGAACATTCTGGCATTGGTGACGGCGCTTCAAGGGTCGGGCGTGCCGACGCAAGACGTGCAGATGGTACAGAGCGCCGGAACGCAGGCGGCGGCGGATCTGCAGTTGATTCAGTCGCTGATTCAGCAGTATCGGAAAGCGACCGACACCCAGACGCAGGCCGGTGTGCTGGCGCAGATTCAAACGGCGGTCAACGCGGTGCAGACGAGTCTGAGCGGACTCTTGCCGGCGCTGCATGTACAGGACGCGGCGACGCAGGCGAAAATCACGGCTGTGGTTGCGATTGTATTGTCGGAAGTGCAGTCGCTCGCGGCGATTGTGCCACTGGCAAGCGGGAGCGCTTCGCTGCGGATGAAGGCAGCGTTGAAGCAGGTGAAGGGTCGGCCGCCGCTGGCGGCGGGCGAGTTCCTGACTTCCTACAACGCGACCATGACGGCGAAAACCGGGAACGCGGAACTGGACCGTGCGACCTCGCGCCTAGAGATTCACGTCCACAAGAAGATCGTGCGCTGGGCGACGGCGGGATGGTTGAAGTGAAATCAGTGGCCAGTGGCTAGTGGTCAGCGGCCGGTAAAAACCGTAATCGAGCCGCTCATCGGCCGCTGGTTCCTACGGCTGGCCACCGCTCACTGACCACTGGCCATCGAATGATTGGGGAATATTTCGTGAATGAAGAATGGAAGCTGCAACACCATGCGCACTGCAGTTGCTTGCAGTGCATCGATCATCCTTCGCAGGCTCGGCCGGGCGTGCACGTGTTTCCCGACCGCTTGCATGTGGTGACCATGCTGGAGAATCCGCTGCGCTGGCGCTCGCGCTATTGGAACTACTGGATGTTCGAGCGCGAGTGCGAAGCCGCGGGCGCCATCTTGTACACGGCGGAAGTCGCGCTGGGCGAACGGCACTTTGAAGTAACGCACGCCGGAAATCCGCGGCATTTGCAACTGTGGACGACCAGCGAAATCTGGCACAAGGAAAACGTCCTCAATCTGCTGATGCAGCGGCTTCCCGCCGAGGCGAAGTACGTTGCCTGGGTGGACGCGGACGTGAAGTTCAACCGCCCGGACTGGGCGCAGGAAACTCTGCAGCTTCTGCAACACTACGACGTAGTGCAGATGTTCAGCCACGCGCAGGATGTGGGGCCGAACTACGAGCCGCTGACAACAACTCCGGGATTTCTCTACAAGTGGGTGACAGACCGGCCCAGTCCGCACGATCCGGCGTTCATGGACGTCAGGAAGACCGATGGCTATTACAGCGCGCACAGCGGGCAGTTTTGGCATCCGGGATTTGCGTGGGCGGCGAAACGGAACGCGCTCGAAGAAGTTGGGATGCTGATCGACTGGGCCATCCTGGGTTCGGGAGATTGGCACATGGCTTCGGCGCTGGTGGGGCAGGTGGAGCGGTCGTTTACTCCAAGCTATTCGGCATCCTATATCCGGCTGTGCCGCGACTGGCAGGAACGCGCGGAGACCTATATCCGGCGGAACGTGGGGTACGTGCCAGGATTGATGAATCACATGTTTCACGGAGCCAAGCGCAACCGGGCGTATGACCAGCGCTGGAAGTTGCTGGCGCAGGCGGGATACGACCCGCATCTCGACTTGAAGCGGGATTGGCAAGGGCTGTACCAGTTGACGGATCGAAGCGTAATTCTTCGCGATGGAATTCGTCAGTATGCGCGCATGAGAAACGAAGACGGAACGGAAGTGTGAAAAGACCGGCCGTCAGCGATCGGTCATCAGCGGTCAGGAGATACGGACTGACTTAGGAAAGGCGAACTGTGTGGGGAGATCTATCTCTATTACGACAACTCGGGCCGTTGCTGGATGAGCGGTTGGGCGATCAGAAGGTGCGGGACCTGCTGATTTCTCATCTCTTAAGAATTCGCATGAAAAAAGCTGGAATCGGCTGGCTGAAGTTGAACCGGGCGCAGAGAGAGTACTCGCAGAAATGCAGTCAGCGCAACATCGTGCTGAAGGCGCGGCAGTTGGGCATTACGACGTACATTGCGGCGCGCTACTTCATTCAAACCATCACCCGGCCGGGCACGCTCGTGGTGCAGGTCGCGCATACGGAGGAATCGGCTCAGGCAATTTTCACCATCGTGCGACGCTTCTGGGAGAACCTGCCCAGGCGGATGCACAGAGGCGCGCTGGTTACTTCGCGCGCCAATATCCGCCAGCTAATCTTCCCGAGGCTCGACAGCGAATACCGGGTGGAGACGGCGGATGCGAACGCGGGGCGCGGGATGACCATCCATCACCTACATTGCTCGGAGGTCTCCCGCTGGCCCCGCAACGCGGCCGATACGCTGGCCTCGCTGCGGGCAGCGGTGGCGCCGGGCGGCGAAATCGTGCTGGAGTCCACGCCCAACGGAGCGGCGGGGGTGTTCTATGACGAGTGGCAGAAAGCAAACGAAACCGGCTATACGCAGCATTTTTTCCCGTGGTGGTATGACGAGAGCTATCGCGAAAGCGTGAAGAAAGGTAATCTGCTGCCGCTGACTCCGGAAGAAGACGTCCTGGTGAAACAACACGGGCTCAGCGAAGGGCAGCTCGCATGGCGGCGCAAGCAATGGCAAACCTTGCGCGCGCTGGCGGCGCAGGAATTCGCGGAGGACTCGATGTCGTGTTTCGTGACTTCCGGCGAGTGCGTGTTCGACGTGGAAGCGCTGGAAAAGGCCGCAGCAGGACGCGGCGATGCGGCGCGATCGCTGGATAATGGCAGACTGCTGGTTTGGTTCCCGCCGCAGTCCGGAAAGCAATACATCGTTGGCGTGGACACGGCGGGCGGCGGCTCGGAAGGCGACTACGCGTGCGCGCAGGTGGTCGAGCGAAGCATGGGATTGCAGTGCGCGGAATTGCGCGGACACTTTCCGCCGCTGGAACTGGCGCGGCGCGTGGCCGACCTGGGCGGGACTTACCAGCGGGCGCTGCTGGCGGTGGAACGCAACAATCACGGATATGGCGTGCTCGCGCACTTGAGAGAGATGCGCTACGAAAACATATTCGAACAGGATGGGCAGGCGGGGTGGCTGACCTCGGCGGCAAGCCGGCCGGCGATGATCGAAAACTTTGCAGCCGTGCTGATGGCGGAGCCAGAATTGTTTCACAGTCCGCGGCTGCTGGAAGAGTGCCGCACATTTGTCCGCCGTGGCGATGGCAACGCGGCTGCCGCCGATGGCGCGCACGACGATTGCGTCATGGCGATGGCCATCGCCTTGGCGGTGCGGCGCACGGATGTGGGAAGGATCGCAAAAAAGCGGGCGCTGGAAATGTCGAGTTTGGCGGTGGGCGGCTGAAAAAAGCAGACTTCCAGTTTGTGCCTTGAGATTCTTAGGTTTAGAGGTCTGAGGCCCGAGGTCTGAGGTCCGAGGTCCGAGGTCCGAAGTCCGCTTGTTCATCCGTCACATCGCAAATTGGGCCAGTTGATGTAAGATGTCGAGCCTTGTCATAGTCGAAGGGTTTGTTCTCGCGGGCATCGGCGCCCGCGCCATACAAGACGGTGGTGGAAGCGGTTCAACACGTGCGGCGGATGCGGGGGGGCGCGCAAGGGCATTTGATGCGCTGCTCCGACGGCAATTTCTATGTGGTGAAGTTCCGCAACAATCCGCAGCATCTGCGGGTGCTGACCAATGAGATGCTGGCGACGCGGTTGGCCGAGAGCGCGGGATTGCCGGTGCCGGCGACGGAAGTGGTGGAAGTGAACGAGTGGCTGGTGGAGCATACACCTGAGCTGCACATTCAGCTGGCGCACGATGTCATCCGCTGCCAGCCGGGACTACAATTTGGATCGCAGTATGCGGTGAATCCTCTGGAAGGGCAAGTGCTCGATCATCTCCCCGCGGAGATGTTTGGCATGGTGCGGAATCTGGAGACGTTTGCCGGAATGTTAGTGGTGGATAAATGGACCGGCAATGCGAACGGGCGCCAGGCTGCGTTCTGGCGCAGGTTGCGCGAGCGCAAATATACGGCGGCGTTCATCGATCAGGGATATTGCTTCAACGCCGGCGAATGGACGTTTCCGGATTATCCGTTGCGCGGCGTGTACGCGCGCAATGAAGTGTATGAGCGCGTGCACGGGTGGGAGTCGTTTGAGCCCTGGCTGGGACGAATCGAGAAGATGGAAGAGGATGTGGTGTGGACGCTGGCGGGAGAAATCCCTCCGGAGTGGTACGGCGGCGAGTGGGACGAACTGGAAAAACTGGCGCGCACATTAATCGCGCGGCGGGGAATGGTGCGCGGGCTGATTGAAGCATTTCGCGGGTCGCCGCGGAGGCCGTTTCCGGCATGGGTGGAGCATTAGAGAGCATTCACCACGGAGACACCGAGGCACGGAGAAAGACAACACTTACCCGTAGCTGATGCCTGAGAAAAGAAAACTCGATTTCTTCCTGCTGCGGTATGTGCCGGACGCGGTGAAGGACGAGTTCGTCAACATCGGCTTGGTGATGGTTGAGCCGGGGGCGAATGGAAGCGGATTCGGTGAAGTGCGGTTTACTCGCGATTGGCGGCGGGTGCGGTGTTTGGATCCGCACGCGGATGTGGAGATGCTCGCGGCGCTGGAGCGCGAGATTCGCGGGCAGTTGGCTTCGACGCATGACCGTGAGCTTTTGCTGCGACGGCTGGAGGATTCGTTTTCGAATGTGATTCAGCTATCGCCGGCGAAGGGATGCCTGGCCGAGGATCCGGTGCGAGAGATTGAGGCGATGGCTTCGATGTATCTGGAAGCGGCAAAGGTTGGCGGCAAACGCGAGGCGAGTGGGCGGCAAAGAATTTTGGCGACGATGCGGGATGCATTTGAGCAGGCGGGAATTGCGAAGTTCGTTCTTCCGGTTCCGGCCGCGCCTTACACCAAGCCGGGCGATCCGTTCCAGTTCGATTTCGGATACAGAGTTGGCAGCGAGATCAAGTTGTTTCATGCGGTTTCGCTGAAGGCGAGCGTGGATGCGGCGGTGATGCTGGCGGCGCGCTATCCGAAGATTGCCCCTGTCATGGTGAAAGTGACCCACGCCTCGCCGGCGCTGACCGCAGTGATTGACGACGATCTTGATCGCGGCCAGGAAAGCGTTCAGTTCGCGCTGAGCACGATGGAGGACGAGAAGATTCGCATTGCTGTAGCGGCTGAGATGCCGATGTTCGCGGAGGTGGCGCGGCGGGAGTTGCGGGCGTGAAATGGCCCGCAATCGTCGGTGACGCAATTTTTTTCTGCCCAGCTCTGTTATTGCTTGTGGGTTGGGTGAAGTGGGTCCGGGCTCACGCGCTGCCTCGTGGCTGGCGACATAATGTCATCGCGGCTGGGCTCGTCTGTGCTTCTGTGTCGAGTGTTTGCTTGTACGGCGTCGGGCTCTACTTACAGAAAGCTCACATTGGGTACTGGAACGAGTATCGGATGGCCACCCGGTGGGGCCTGCTCGGCTGGCCGATCTCGCTTTTGGCGGTGATTCTGGCCGTGTTCGGCAAAGGAGCGTCGCGTCTGTTGCTCTTGCTGGCCGGAGCCGGGCTGGTGCTGGTGTGGACGATGGCATTCGTGCACTGAGTGAACTAGGCAATGGGAATTACGCAGGCCCTGCGATGGCAGGGCTTTTTTGTTGGCGCGGCACGTGCTGGATGACAGGTTCGCGGGCGAGGGCGCCCGCGCCACAAAGACTGAGTCGAGCCTGCGCTCGACGGACAGCCGGGGGCGGCTGTCCCCACATGAATTCTTAACGAGACAATCTTATGAACATTAAAGAGACGTTGCGCGGCGCGATGCGCCGGATTGCGGGAGTGTCTTCGGCTTCATCCCTGACGACGGCTGAGAAGAAACGGCGGACTTTGCCGTTGCCTTCCGTATTCAATTCGTATGGGCCGCCGGGCGACATCATGCCGAAGCCGACGGCATACAACCTGCGGCGGTTTTCGGAGATTCCGGTTCCGCGGCGGGCGATCAATTGCATCAAAGATCGGATCGTGGGAATGCGCTGGCGCATTCAGTCGAGGCAGGGACTTTCGCTCGACGCGATTCCCAACGGCGCGGAGCGCGCACAGATTCTCACCGACAATTTTCATGCGCCCAACCCCGACGACTCGTTCCGTTCGTTTTGCGAGCAAGTCGTGGAAGACATCATCGTGGGGGGATTTGGCGCGATCGAGGTGCAGACCTCGGGCGATGGGAAGCGTCCACTGGTGCTGTGGCCGGTGGATGGGGCGTCGATCCGAATGAATCTTGATTGGAACGGCTCGCCGCAGGGTCCGCGCTACATGCAGGTCACGGATCAGTCGGGGCCGAAGAGCCAGATCACGCTGGATGACGACGAACTAATTTACATCCGGCTGAATCCGCGGACGCACACGCCGTTTGGACTGGGACGGCTGGAGGTTGCGTTTGAAACCATCAACGCGTTTCTCGGGGCGCATCGTTATGCATCGCGGCTGGCTTCAAACTCGGTGGTGCAGTATGCGCTGTGGTTGCAGGATTTAACGCCGGAACATCACGAGCGGCTGATTCGCTGGTGGCAGGACGAGATTGAGGGCACGGGGCGCGTGCCCATCCTTTCGGTCGAGAGCAAACCGGAGGTGCTGCGCTTTGGCGGAGGCACCGATGCCGATTTGCGATTGCAGTGGCAGGAATTTCTGCTGCGCGTGATCGCCGACGCTTTCGACCTTCCTCCGTTTTACCTCGGGGTGGAAGCGGACGTGAACCGCTCCACCGCGGAGGAATACAACGATCTCGCGTTTCGCCAGGCGATTGTGCCGACCGCGCGATTGTTCGCGGAGCATCTGACGCGCGACGCGATTCAGAAAAGGCTGGGATGGAGCGACTTGGAGTTTGTATTTGCAGAACTGGAGACACAGGATCCGCTGGAAGAGGCGCAGATTCAACAGATTCTGCTGCAGAACGGAGTGTTGACGGTGAACGAGGTCAGAAGGATGCGCGGACTGGGAGCGCTGGATGCGAGCGGCGGCAACAGCTAGCCGACGAATGCGCTTCATAGATTCGAGACGAGAACTCCCTGCGACGGTAGCGGTTGACAAGAAAGTACAGGGGTCCTTCGCTTCGCTCAGGATGACAAAAGAACAGATGGCTCCGACAAAATGAAAAACGGAAGCAGGAACGCGATGACGATCGATTTGAAAAGTATGGCGATTGCGATGCCGGAAGTGAAAGGGCATCCCAACCGCGCGGAGTTTCGAGGAGTATTGACGGTGGTGGATATACCTTCGCAGAGGTCGCCGTCGGGTGCGAACGGACATTTGGTGATGCTCACGCGCGAAGCGGCGGAGGCCGCGCTGCCTTCATTGCTAGGCATGGCGATGGATTATTCACCGACCTGGGACCGGCATGACGTGCGGCGCAAGGTGGGAGTGATCACGCGCGCTGAAGTCGTGGGACGAAATGTGGAACTAGGGGGATATCTTTTCGCAAGAGATTTTCCGGACATCGTGGAGGAGATTGCAAAGTCCGGGGGCGGCTTGTACAGCGAGCGCGCGCAGGCTTCGCGAGATGCGTTCGCCGGCGGCACGGTGAACATCGGCGCTCACGCAAGGGCGGCCGGCAGTACGGTCAAGAACCGCGATTGGAAGTATTCATTGCTGGATGCGGTTGCGCGGCTGCGCCGCCTGGCGGCGGCGGTCGGCCAGCATGCCGAAACCAGGCAAAACTCTCGGGCGCGTTTTCGCCCGACGATACGCGCCGAGGCGTACGGCGCGGCGGCGGACGGCCTGGGGATGTCGTACGAAGTAACCGGAGTGGAAGTGCGAGACATCCGGTCGCAGGTGTGGACGCTGACGCGAGTGATGTTTACGGGCGCGGCAATTTTGCGCAGGAACAAAGCGGCGTACCAGAGTACGTGGATTGAGTTGAGTACCTAGCGCTTAGTACCGAGTACCGAGCGAGAAGAAAAGCGAACGAACAACCAACGGACTTTTTGCGGTGACGATCACCGAGGAGGAAGGATGAACGAAGAAATGATGCAGCAGTTGGTGGCGACAGCGGAGCGGCTGGCGAGTGCGGCCGAATCGTTGGATCGCGTGTTGGGGCGGCTGGATGCGCAGCAGGAAGCGCTGAACGCAAAGGTCGACCGGATTGCGGCGGCGGTGGAAGTGCAGCCGTCGTTTGAGATCGCGGCGCGCGGCGAAGGCGCGCGCCACTTGCAGGAGCGGGTGAGCGAGCTGGAAAAATCGAACGCCGACTTGAAAGCACAGGCGGCGCGGATGGCGCGGAAGACGCTTCCACCGCTGGTTTCCGCGATCCTGGCCAAGAGCTGCGGAGACTCCGGCAGCGAGAAGCTCGACAAGGGCGTGCTCGACAAAACCCTGCAGAGCCTGAGCGTGGAGCAACGGATCGCCGTGAAGTCGGAATTGGCGCGGGCGGGAATTATCGAGTAGGAAGCTCTTAGCCGTTAGCTCTTAGCTTTTGGCTCTTGACACGCTGGGCGAGTACTCGGCAACGGGACGGGATGAGACGGGGCACGACTTGGTCGTGCCTTTTTCATTTGGGACGTTCGTTAACGCAATCGAATTTCAACGGCAGGAAAAATCAACTGAGGAGAACACATGAGAGGACAATTTGTGGATTTGTACGCGACCGCCGACTACCTTGGGCCGGGCGCGATTGAAATTGACCGGTACCAAACGGAAATCTTCGACATCGTGCGGCGGCGCGGCGTGTTCGGGCAAAGGATCAAGCAGGTGCCGGCAACCGGGCATCCTTCGCGATTCTTCGAGGAAACCGCAATCAACTCGCCGACGGCGACGCAAGCCTTCGTAGACCCGCGTAATATCACGCCCACAGTGGGCGCGCCGACGCGTGTGGAGATGGCGGTGCCGTTAAAGGCGCTGGTGTCGCAACTCAACTACAACCTTTTCGACCTGGAAGTGACGGCGCAACAAAGCCAGTTCGCTTACTTGCAGGCGAAAGACCTGGCCGATTCGGTGGACGGGCTGCTGCGCACGCACGATGTGGCGCTGTGGAACGGCAGCGATACATCGTTGAGCTCGCCGAGCACGCTGCAGTATTTCGGCGCGATCGGGCAGATCGTGGCGGGAGGAAACACGACCACGATCGCAACCACTGCGAGCATCGTGGACGGCATCAAGGGCACGATCGCGCAGATGGTTTCGAGCGCAGCGTATGCAGTGAGACCCACGGCCATTTACTCCAATCCGGTGCTGCTGGATTTGATCGACCGGGAAATGAAAGCGGAGTTCAACGTGGTGCTCAACACGGTTGAGATCACCGGCGGGTTGCGGGTGAAGGCGCTGAGCACGCAGGCCGGAGATCTGCCGCTGATTCCGGACTGGGCGATTCCTTATACGGGGACGCCGGGTTCGGGCACTGCGGTGTTGCCGGCGTACATCGTCACCGAGGATCTGATCGAGTATCACTGGCTGACCGATCCGAATCCGCGGGTGTTCAAGCTGGGACTGCCCAATGCGTTGACTCAGCAGATGGTGGTGGTGAAGTTCGGCGCTCCAGTGGTGAAGGGAGCAAACTTCGCGCATTACCAGGTGAACATACAGCGGTAGGAAACAACAGTTGCCAGTTGTCAGTGGCCAGTTGCCAGTCAACCCAGCGGTCAAGGTTGAGGGCGGCGGAATGTTCATCACTGACGACTGGCAGCTCACAACTTGCCACAGGAATGACTATGAATTATCTCGCGACAACGGATTACTTAACCTACGGGCTGGATGCGGCGACTGATCCATCGTGGATCACGGCGGCGTCAGCCATCATCGATGCGCATTGCCGGCGGGTCACGCTGGGAGTGAACCAGTACGAAGAGCGGCTGAAGATGCCGCCGGAGCTGAACACGGTGCGGGTGAGTTATCTGCCGCTAGTGACGGTGGCGCCGCTGCCGACGGCGATTGTCACGCTGCAGGGGCGGTATGGAATGCCGCGGCGGGGCGAGTGGCCGTTTCCAGAGTTGAGCCTGGAGTTTGCGCTTGTGTTCTCGCTGCCGGGCATGTGGACGACGATTGACCCGACGACAATCGATATCTGGGCAGACAGCGGTGAGTTGACGTTTCCGCTGAATGCGCTGGGGCTGTTCTTCAACGAAGTGGATGTGGTTTACAACGCGGGGTGGAGCACGATTCCGACGCCGGTGCAGGTGGCGTGCGCGCAGATTGTGAAGAACGCGCAAGCCACGCCCGGGCTGAATGTGCAATCGAGCAAGATCGACCGGATGCGGCTGCAGTATTTCGGACCCACGTTGCTGGATGACATGGTGCGGAGTTTGCTGTCGCCGTATGTAGCGGTAAAGGGATCGTAGTTTCGTCGTTGGACGTTGGTCGTTCGTCGTTGGTCGTCGGCCGCTCTGCGTTGATCGTTGGCCGGGGCGTTAGGAACTTAGTGTGGATCGGGAGGGACTATGGGAATCGGAAGCGGGATTTGCGCGGCGGCGCTGGTGCGCGCGGCGAATGCGATGTTGACGGCGCTGGGCGGGGATCAAGTGAGTTTGCTGCTGCCGGCAACGGCGACGGCGAGCGATGCGGCGGGACAGTTGGGGCTGGTAGATCCGGGAGTGCAAGAGGTGATCATCACTCCAGTGGTGGTGCATATCCTGCCGGTGGGAAATCTAGGGCCGCGGCGGAGAATCGAGTTCACCCTGCCGGCTTCAGTGATTGCGGCGCAATTGCCGACGCTGGGCCTGGGAACCGGCGAAGAATTTTTCGATGCGGCGCTTGGGCTGATCTATGACGCCGACCTTTTTCACATTGAGGCGGTGGTGACGGAGAACTTCGCGGGCACGGCGTATTTCTATGTGGTGACGGCGGTGGAGTGAAAAGCAAGCCGTCAGCGGTCAGCGACGATGGCAACCACGACTGGTTCTTGCTGAAAGCTGACGGCTGAGAGCTGAGGACTTCTTTCATGCAATTTGCCAAGGACAGTTTTTTTCTTGCGCTGCAGCAGAGGCTGGCGTCGCTGAATCCGGCGCGGACGGTGACGCTGAATGGCGCGACGGTGCCGGCGGTAGTGGTGGTGGAAAATCTGCCGCCATCGTCGGCGGAGCCGCAACCCAACACGTTCTACATCGAGTGGAGCGCTGCAAATGTTCTGGATGGGCACGCGGGCAATGGCGCGCTGATGAGCCTGGCCTGCGTTATCTCTTATTACACGCTGGGCACGGTGCAAAGCATGGTCGATCGCGGGCGGGTGCTGGGCGAACTCGACGATGAACTGCTTGGAATCTGCCAGCCGCCGAATACGGAGAAACGGGATTACACGCAGTCGCCGAGCGCGGATTTGGGCTCGGGCGTGTTCTGGACGCAGCCGGCGTTTGAAGAGATGAAGGCGCGCGGGGTTGAGGATAGCGCGGAGAGTCATCCGGACGGGCGCGTGGAGCGAACGGCGCGGCTGACAATTTTCTTCTTCTCGGAGGTGATTTTGTCATGAGCACAACTCCGTTGCGCGCGCCGATGGTTCCGGTGACGCGGCAGATGCGGGCGTATTTTGCGCCGGTGAGCCGCACGACCGAAACGCCAACCGTTTTCGATCCGGCGGTGGCCGGCGTGTTTGCGCTGGACGCTCCGCCGGCGCCGTGGCTCGATCTGGGATGGATCGACGATTTCGCGCGGTTCTACAACACGCCGGCGGATGTGGTGTGGTCGGGGCCGAGAGCGCTGCCGGCGGCGCAGTTTCGAGGACCGCTGGAAGCGCGGGTGGAATTCGATTTCCGGGAGTGGGGAAAATTGCAGATGGCGCTGGCCGGAGGGTCTGAGCACATGAACGTGCTGGCAACTTCGCCCAGCGCGACGCCTGCACCTTCGGGAGGAACGCCGATTGCTGCAGTAGCGTTGCTGCCGGGATCGACGGCGAGCGAACTTATTTTTGGAGTGGGCGCGGTGAATGCGTTTGCGCCGGGCAATTTGATTGCGGTGGATTTGGATTATCAGCAGCAGACGGGATATGTGGGTTCGGGCATCGCCGCGGCGTATGTAAGCAATCCGGCGGCGGTGAACAACGACGCGAATTATATCCGGCGAGTGACGTTCAACGTGGGGCGCGTGGCGGAGTTGACGACGACGTCGGCCGTTTTGACGCAGCCGCTGTTGGCGGGCGGGCCGGCCTCGGGAGCTTCGGCGCAAGTGGTGGCGGCATTCGTGGATCGCGAGGGCGGATCGTTTTTTCAGGAGTGGTCGGCACTGTTTGTGGCGGAGCCGGAATCGGGCGGGCGAGTTTGCTTTTATTACCCGCGGCTAAGCCCGAATCCGGGCGCATCGCGGAGCGGAGCGAGTCTTGGGTCGAGCGCCGGGCTGACGGTAAGCAAGAGCGCGGCGGTGCCGAAAACGAATACCGCGGCTAACACGCGGGCGGGCGCGAACACGAAAACGGGGTCAAGTTCGGGAGGCAGCTTTGTGCGGGAGGATGCTGCGGCCATCTCCAGGCCGATCACGTCGGTGACGCTTCATGCGTCGTTTGTGGCGCTGCCGTACGTCGATACGAACGATGGGCAAACTGTGCTTTGCTACCGAAGCTATTTTCCGGCGGCGATGGCGGCGGGGTATTGAAACAGCTGTCAGCCGTCAGCTATCAGCCGTCAGGAAAAGCGACACTCTTCACGCGGGAACGATGTTGCTTGCAGTACGCCTGGGAAATTCTATGCGCGGAGTCTTGGGGATCAAACGATGAACATCACGATTGACAATCTTCAGGGCGCGGGGCCGGTGGACTATACGGCGATGCTGGACAGCACGATTGCGCCGAAAATCTTACGCAAGCTGAATCAGCCGGCGGAGATGCAGTGCAGCCTGCTGGCGAACTCGAACGGGTTCGTGGCGCCCGCGATTGGTGCGAGAGTGATTGTAAGCAAGACCAACGGCAGCGCGGTGTTCACGGGATATCTGACTGCGGCTCCGCAGTACGAGTATCTGGGATGGGGCGAGCAGGGTCCGGTGTATCGCTACAACCTGACGGCGCAGAGCGACGAGATTCTGCTCGATCAAAAAGCGCTTCCCAATCGCGCGCCATTTACGGACCGCAGCGCGGGAAGCGCGATCCGGCAACTGGCGCAGGATTTGCTGCCGGGGTGGTTCGACACTAGCGCGGTGCAGGATGTGGACACAGTGGCGTCGTACGCGGTGAATCCGCAGGAAGATTTTTCTTATCACGCAGCGGAGATTGCGCTGGCAGCGCGGGCGAGCTTTCGGGCGCTGAACGGAGCTTTGACTCTGGCTCCGGTGGGAGCGGCGAGTTATGCGTTGAACGAGAGCGACACAAATTTTTCGCCCGAGGGATTGGCGCTGGACAATCCAAACCTGATGATGAATGAAGTGATGGTGATCGGCGCGGAGGAGCCGCAGGCGTACGTACGCGATTACTTTGTGGGCGATGGGCTGAGCCTGGAGTTTTATCTTTCGCAGGAGCCTTTCGCGCAGGCCAGTTCAGCGCTGATTGACGAAGAGTATCTGGGGCCGAATCTGGATCCGACGACGTGGACGGTGAACGATCCGGCGGCGGCGGTTTCGGTGGTGGCGCAGGCGCTGCAGATTCTGGGCGGCACGGGCGTGGACGGGCAGACCACGGTGAGCTTCATTGAGCAGATCGAACTGGGTGGAGCGCTTGAGTTGCAGCACGGCAATGTGAGCTTTGCGGGGGCGTCGCAGGGCGTGCTGGGCGGACTGTATGCAGGGGCGATTTCTGCGGCGGGATGTTTGGCGGGATTTCAGATCGCTCCCGCGGGAGCGGGATCGACGATTCAGGCGTTGATCAACGGAGCGCTCACGGGGCCGGCGATCAGCACTACGCCGGGGCACCAATATTTTTTCACGACGTACTTGTATTCGATGGAAGTTTACCGGTCGCAGGAGACCTTTCACTCGTCGGCGCATCCGGCGGGAAATGGATGGGGCGGAGCGGCAGTGGCGGCGGATGTGCGCTTTGTGCTTGAGGTGCAGGATATTGATCCGACCAACCCGGCATCGCTGGTGGCGGCTGCGACGGTGCTGTATGACGATGTGATCGAAAACGCGCCGGGGTTCTGCAGCTATGCGCTGGTGAATGCGGCGAACATGCAGTGCAGTGTCTCATTCACGTACGTGGCGCATATTTCTCTCGCCGAGGTGAGAACGGCGTTGCCCAGCGCGAGTTACGTGACGCAACTCGTGGGTCCGCTGGCGGACGGCGCCGCGTGCGAGATCACGAGCGATGGTTCGCTGGATTTCTATACCGAGTACGTGCCGGCGCTGAATGAAGCGATTGTGGCCAGCTATCGGGGACAGGGACGGGCGGTGGCGCAGGTGCAGAATGCGGCAAGTGTGGCCGGCCTCGCGAATGGCGCCGACGACGGCACACGGGGCGCAACGCGGAAGCTGAAAGTTCCGCAAGTGCGCACGGACGCGGACTGTGAAAATGCGGCGCTGGCGATTCTTGACGATGGCGTTAATGCGGCGTGGGCCGGGACGTATGAGACGTGGAGCGATTTTCTGCCGGGAGCGGCGGCGGATATTTTTCCGGGCGATGCGATTCAAGTGAATGTGCCGTCGCGCGGGGCGGTGTTCACGGCGATTGTGCGGGAGGTGGAAATTGCGATGGCCGATCCGGCGGACGATCGCGGGTTCTACACGATCGGGTTCGCCAACGATCTTGCCACGCCGCTGGGCATTGAGTATGAATCGAGCACAACGGGCGTTCCGCTCGAGGACATGCCGGTGGTGCTGGCGACCACGCAAGTCGGCGAGTATTACCTTGCGAACCTGACCGACGCGCAGATCACGCTGATAAGTTCGACGACGGTGGAAGTGGATGCGGGTCTCGCGCTGGCGAGCGGGTTCGGCATTGAAGTCCGCGAGAACGACTATGGCTGGGGACAGGCGAACAGCCGGAATCTGCTGGGGCGGTTCAATACCGAGACGTTCAGCCTGGCGCGGCTGGCGCAGACGCAGACCTATTTTCTGCGGATGTACGACAGTTCGTCGCCACCGAAATATTCGCGGTACTCGGCGGCGCTGCACATCGATCAGCCGTTGTAAGAGTTCTTCCAGATCAGAGGGCACGAGCATGGCGGTGAACGAAAAAGAATTGTCGATGCTGCGGTTGATTGACAACGAATTTCAGCGCGAAGTGCTGGACAAACTGGTGCGGCTGGAAACCAAGATGGACGGACTCGCAGGCAACGGCCAGCCGGGACGAGTGAAAGTCGCGGAAGACAAGATTGAGGTGCTGGAACGCAATGACTTGCGCAACAGCGTCTACAACCGGCTGGTGAATGCCGGGATCAGCGCGGCGATCAGTGTGGCGATTGCGCTGCATAAGTACTGGGGAAAGTGAAGTCGGACTTCGGACTTCGGACTTCAGACCTCGGACCTCGGACCTCTAACTCCCAACCTCGGCCGGGCGCTGTCCGGCTGCGGATGTTCAATTCGAAACCATTTCACATTAAACCTTCGCTGTGCAGATTTCACTTCAAGACATTAAGGAGATCCTATGAGCACGACACCGAGCACCACGATCATCACCAATCTGAAGAATGTAACCCCGCCCACTGCGAACACGCTGGAGGATGCAGCCACGGATGGAATCGACATGGCGGGCATGCTGGCGCTGGTACTGAGCAAGGCCGACGAACTGAAGGTGTGCCTGACGCTGATTGTCGCGTCCACGGACAGCGCCGACCCAAACCTGGCGACGCTCAACGACGTCTTGGCTAGCCTGACCTAAGGGATACGGCAGCCCGACCTGAAGCGGGGCGGGCTGCCGCAAACTTATCACGCGGCGCAAAGAATTTTTGAGGAGGGACATCATGAATTTCCTAAATCAGTTGCTGCAGGGGATTGCATTTATTCCGGCGCTAGTAAACGGAATCGAAGGACTTTTCGGAAATAAGTCCGGGACGGAGAAGAAAGATGCGGCAATGTCGTTTCTGCAGAACGCGCTGGCGACAGTTGACGCCGTGGCGGCGCGGGAGATCGTCGATCCCGAGCAGTTTCGTGACGGGATTTCAAAAATAATTGACGGCACAGTGGAGTGTTTGAACGCCTCCACCTGGACGAAACGCGGAGCCCAGCCGTCAGCCGTCAGCAATCAGCCTTCAGCATGATGGGAATTATCCGACTTCTTCGCTCCAGGTTTCCAGCGTCTTCTTCACCAGAGCCATGAACTGATCAGCGACGGCGCCGTCGATGAGGCGATGGTCGTAGCCGAGCGTGAGATGGACGACGGAACGGATGGCGATGGAATCGTTGCCTTCTTTGTCGGTGACGACCAGCGGCTGCTTGGTGATGCCGCCGACACCCATGATGGCGGAGTTGGGCTGATTGATGATGGGCAGACCGAAGACGGCGCCGAACTGGCCGGGGTTGGTGACGGTGAAAGTCGAGCCTTCGACATCTTCGGGCTTGAGCTTCTTGTTGCGGGCGCGCTCACCGAGGTCGGTGATGCCGCGCTGCAGGCCGAGGAAGTTGAGGTCGCCGGAAGTCTTGAGGACGGGGACGATGAGTCCCCAGTCGAGCGCGACGGCGATGCCCACGTTGATGTGGCGGTGGTAGCGGATGTTGTCGCCTTCGAGCGATGCGTTGATGATGGGCCACTGCTGCAGCGCGATGATGGCGGCGCGCACGAAAAACGGCATGAAGGTAAGGCGGACGCCGTGGCGCTGCTCGAATCCATTTTTGTGTTTGGCGCGCAGGTTGACGATGCGGGTGAAATCGACTTCGTACATGCAGTGAACGTGAGCGCTGGTGCGGCGCGACTCGATCATGCGCTGGGCGATGATTTTGCGCATGTTGGTCACGGGGACGAGATCGCCGGGATAGGGCGCCGGCGCTGGCGGACCTGCGGGACGCGACGCAGAGGACGGCGGCGCGGGTTCAACAGCACCCGGCGCGGCCGTGGAGGCCGGCGCGGCGGCTGGGGCCGACGATTGGCCTTCGATGAACGAGAGGATATCCTGCTTGCTAATGCGGCCGCCGAGTCCGGTGCCCGTAACCTGGGAAAGATTGACGCCACGCTCGCGTGCGATTTTGCGCACGAGCGGGGATGAACGAGTCTCTTCGTTCTCTTCGTCAGCGGCAGAGGATGCGGGAACTGGAGCAGCGGCCGGCGCCGATTTCTTCTCTTCCTTTTTTTCTTCTTTCGCTTGCGGCGCAGGTGTTGCCGGAGCCGCTTTCGCGGGCGCGGCGGCCGATTCGCCATCGACCGCGATGATGCCGACCACCGTGTTCACGCCGACCGTGGCGCCTTCGGCGACTTTGATTTCGGTAAGGATGCCGGAGGCAGGTGCGGGAATCTCGGCGTCGACTTTATCGGTGGAGATTTCGAACAGTGGTTCGTCACGCTGAATTTTGTCGCCGGGCTTCTTCAGCCATTTGGTAATTGTGCCCTCGACGATGGATTCGCCCATCTGGGGCATGATAACGTCAGTCGGCATGATTGCTCTCCGCGCGGATACACCTTGAAAACAAGGTTCTGCGCAAACCCAAATTATATCGGATTGCGGGCGTGGAACTTTGGTTCGGTTTCGCCGGCCATCGACCGACACAAAGCGACCCAGACCGCAACACAAACTCTCGCTGCTGCGCTCAGTTCTTGTGCTCCTTCATTTCGTTGTTATGATCCGGTTTATGGTCCTGGTTGCTCTCGCCGCTGGGTTCGGGCGCGGCGCCGAAACTGGTCTTCCAGTAATCCTGCACGGCGGGCGGGAGCTTATCGAGACGCGAGAGCAGGCCGGTGAGCTTCCACATATCCTGCTCGCTGAGGGTTTTCTCCCAACTGGGCATGCCGGTGTAACGGACGCCAGTGCGGATGGTGTAGAAGATGTGCCATTCGGGGTCGTCGGGAGGATCGGAGATGAGATTGGGAGCCGGAGGATAAAGAGAATTGGCGAGCGAGGCCGGCTTGCGGTCAAATGCGCCGTGACATTCGGCGCAGTTCATGGTGTAGAGCTTCATGCCGTCGATGAGGTTCTGATCGGTGGGCGGCACGGGATTGGTCACGCGCGGAGCATGGCGCTCCATGGAGGCGTCGACCGCGCTCATGGCGAAGCGGTGCTCGATGGCGGGCGGGGCGACGTTGGCGGTGGTGGGAAAAAAGCCGAGCATGGCGAATCCCAGGGCGGCGAGGACAAGAACGAGAAGAGTAACGACGATGCCAAGAATGAATTTGCCCATGGAGCCTCCGGACGCCCTATTGTGGCAGATGAGGCGGGTAGGACGCTAGTTGGCCTCTGATGCCGATTGTCCGATAAAGGCCGCCTCGCTTCGCTCGGCGGACAGCCGAGGCGGCTGTCCCCACATACTCCGGCGAGTCTGTCTTCGGCGAATTTCAGTAGGTCTTCAGGCGGCGGGCTTCGCGGACCACGTCGCTGACTTTCGGCAGGTAATGTTCTTCCTGCGGCGGAGAGAACGGGATCGCCGAATCTAGTCCCGCGATGCGGACGATGGGGCCGTCGAGATCGTCGAACGCCTCCTCGTTGATGATGG